>Ga0315914_1004204_pt1 | contig 21588 bp, 5 predicted proteins | sample MpolenodulesMG_FD_203920 | JGI IMG/M metagenome (GOLD analysis project Ga0315914, IMG submission 203920) | Medicago polymorpha root nodule microbial communities from Los Angeles, California, United States - elongated nodules | ecosystem: Host-associated > Plants > Roots > Nodule | place: USA...
CAAGACACGCACTTTAAATGTTCAAACTGCATAAATAACCTTTCTAATTAATGGATTGATTGTATCTTGTGCTGGATTTCGTAAATGGGGGCCATCTCTTTTTTCAGCTCTATCACCAGGGCCTTTTGTGTCTAATGTTTTTTCAGCACTATGTTTCTACATCACAGCCATGAAAATGAAAAAGCTATGAAAATGGAAGTCTTGAATCACAGGTGTTTTGTACATGCCCTATCAAACTTTTATACGAAATAAATTTAACCTTATTTGATCTTTTGCTTATTGAGACATTTCGTCAAACACTTTGTGAGCGCTGACTTTGACAATCAAAAAACAAATTCAACCCCAATTCAATTATTCATGAAAAAGATAACTGCTAAAGGCAAACAAACAATGAACAATTGCAAAAAACCCATTCCAAAATTAACACTAAAATTCCACTTCAAACACAACACTAAAACAATGAACAAAAATTCAATTGTTTAAATCACAAATAAAATCCATAACAAAAATTAATAAAAGATTGGTGTGAGAGAGAGATACCTGGAGAAATTAAGTACAAATTTTCGTGAGAGATAGAGAGAGCCGAGAGAGAGGTTGCTGTGAGAGAGTGAGAGCCGTGAGAGAGAGAGGTTGCAACCAATTTTTTGATGTTATTGAGCCGTGATTGAATAGAAATTGCTGTGAGGGGTTATGATTTAGGGGTTGGGGGATTAGAGGAAAACCATGGAGGGGACTAGAGGAAAACCAAAAAAAAAAGAAAACGTGTCCTTTTATACTGCACTTGTTTTTTCTTAAAAAAAATCGAAATATTTCTTATAGGAATCGAACCGGGGACTAGTAGTTCAAAGCGTTTTTTTTAAAAAAAAAAGAAGGTAAAAATAGCGCTTTTTTTAAGCTATAAGCGCTATCTTTCTGGAGGTTATACTAGCGCTTATTAAGCGCTATTTAAGGTTGATTCAGTTATAGCGCTTTCCATCAAAAGCGCCATATACAATTAATCCTGTTTTTTTTTTTAAAATATTTATTATTTTTATTTAACCAATACTGACGCTTTCAATACAAAGCGCTATATAGATTTAGAAGCATAGATAGCGCTTTTTCAAAAAAGCGCTAGCTAAGACCTCCCTGTTTAAATTTATAGCGCTTTAGTGTTAAAAACGCTATTTATGGGGCGCTATATTTTCCCAATTCTGTAGTAGTGATATTGCAATTAGTCATTACAGAAATGAGAGATGAACAACAAAGGACGGTGAATTGACAAATGAGAGATACCAAAAGCAAATATTTGAATTTATAGAGTAACGGATGAATGCGTAATTTGTATATATGGGAGGGAAAAGATTAATTTCGAATTCGTATTTCATATCTCATTGAATCTCTAGTTATAAAAGTCTGTTAAATTTCATTTATGGTACGACTAATTATGGCACGTTGTTGAATGTCATGTTAAATGTCACTTAATAGAGAGCAAGGTGGAAGGGCAAATCCGTCCTAATCCAAAGAAATGGAGGACAATTACATCTTTTCAAATGGTTTGTAGTGAAAAATTAGGTTTAGGGAAACTTAGAATTTTGGCATATAAGTCTCTCGCACGCAAGGAGATGCATTTCTGGTACCTCACTAGTAAAACCCTTTTTTGATATGTGGGCGGGATCGGGATCCGACTCGAGTTTTGTGGATTGGAAAAAGTACCTCAACTCCTCACCGGTAGCTTGATCATACAAGCTTTTATAATAAGAGATAAGAGATAGATGTATTTAAAATAATTGATTTCAAGTAAGATTTTATTTTTATAATCTTTTTTCTTTGCTTTGTGTTTCATTTTCATTTTTTATTTAAATGATTTCTTTGTTTCAAATTCTTGATTTAGTGTTAATTTTTTTTATGTTTGGAGTAAAATAATATTGGCTTGCATCTTTTCTAGTTGTTTTGGATTTACATTTATTGTGAAAGAGAGCGCTCACAAAGTGAGAATTTAGTTCTTATAATTCATATATCGAGGATTGGTTTTTCAATCAAAAAGGCTTAACGGCACAATTTATTAACCGCCTGTCTCCCATTCATATGTAATTGTGTGTGTGTGTGTGTATAATTTATACTTAATGAATTCAGTAATATTATACGAGCTATAACAAAGTAAGCCAAACTTTTAAGGCCCATATGCTGGCCCATTTTGATAGCTCATTGCACACACTTTTAGGATTTTTTTTAAAAAAACAAAAAAATGTGAGGTCATTTTTATAATTATATAAAACATCAGTGACTTTTTATATATTTAGTTTCTTCTAGGTTTTGAGACCATATATATTTGATAACATTCCTTCGTTTCTTCCTTCCTGTAAGATTATTCGCCGTCATCGAGATTCATTGTCATGGAAGACTTGTGGTAATTTTCTATTCACTTGATTATCTTCATTTCCTCGCCGTTTTTCAATATTGACATTATTGAAGTCTTAAATTTACTTTGATTTGAAGATCAAACATTATCGATTCGCGAGGGTTGGAACAACCATTCATCACTGCTCTTAAGTTGCAAAGTTTTATTTTGCTTAAGGTACAAATTTTTATATTGAATCTTTAATTGATGTTTTAGTTTTGCTACTAAGATTTGTTAACTGATCGGTTGGATTTGCTAGTCGAATGAGTTTTTTCATAAGATATTCTTATGTTGTGTGATAATCGATGTCTGAAATAACTTGTTTATAAACTTATAAGCTTTAAAATTGAATTTTTTAAGTAATAATATTTAGATTGAGAAAATCATTCTCTAAAATCAAAAAGTCATTTTGCGAATAATTTTGTAAACCTAATTAAAGGCTTGTCAACGGGAAATATTGGGGAATTTTCTTACTGATTTTCAATGTTGACATTATTAAAGTCTAAAACTTACATTGATTTAAAGATGAGGTGTTGTTTGATTTGTGAGGATAAGGATAGTTATTCATCACCGCTCTTAAATTATGATGTTTTATTTCGATTAAGGTTTGAATTTTCATATGATGCTTTGAAGCTTTGGTCTTTGCTACTACTATCTATTAACTGATTGATTAGATTGTGTTTAGAATGCGATTTTTCAAAAGAGACTCCTCTTTTGTGTGTTAATTATTGTTTAAAATAACTTGTTTTGAAATATTATATTTCGATTGGGAAAGTAGTTATCTAACATTAAAAAGTCATTTTATGAATATTTATGTGAAACTCATTTCAAATCTTGTCAATTGGAAAGACTAGTACATTTTCTTGGTCTTTTTCTATATTGAAATTATTGAAGTCCGAAATTTACTTTGATTTAAAGATCATGTGTTGTTCAATTGTTGAGGATTGGAACAATTATTCGTCACTACTCTTAAATCATGTAATTCTCTTTTGTTTTAGGTTTGAATTTTGATATTGAAGATTTACTTAAATCTTTTGTCTTACTACTAAGATTTGTGAACCCATTGATTAGATTTGTGTGTAGAGTGAGTTTTTTTGGTAGGTAGTTATTATGTTGTGTTTTAATTAATCCTTGAAATAACTTACTTATAAATTAATAAGCCTATTAATTAAATTTTCAAATAATTCTATTTAGATTGAGAATACATTTCTCCTAAGCCTATCTTCTTTTTTTTCTTCACAACAATATTGGATAAAATACTTTAGGTATAATCCTTCAAAAATATTTTAAATCTGTTACTCTCAAGCCCATTTTCTTTGTATGTAAACTATAAAGTCCACCAAAAATTTTCCTATGGAGTTTTCCATGTTACTATTTCCTTATCTGAATATGGAAACAACTGGTCCTTGGTCTAACTAATCCAAATTTGTCTTGAAAATTTTGGTATTTATGTGTTTGTGTGTGTGTGTTTCAAAGTATTTTTTTATGTGTTGATTTCGAAGTTGTTTTGTTGGTATGATTGATTGTTTCAATGTTTCTTTATTTTCAAAGTTATGCAATATGTAGTCTTACAACCTTGATGATTGTTTGATCATCAATAGAATTAATAGTGAGTTTATTTGTTTGGTTTTCTCATCTTGTTGTGTTTTCTAATGATTTAGTGAATTTATTTAAATATTTAAAATTGAGGAAAAATAGCGGAACTAATTTGTGTTTCTTATTAATAACATGGATACTAAGTACAGTTGCTAATGGAAAAGCAACCCGAAATCCGAACCGGATCTGTCAAACTTTCCGGACCTAATGACTAGAGAAACCAGAGCAAGATGCAAAACATGAGAATCTCGGAGATCATTTCCAAGCTCCGAGACACGTTCATACAAAGGGATTTCGATGCTGTCGAGGAAACCCTAGTTGCTAGGGAAGCAATGTTCAAAACTGAAATCAATGAGAAGCAAAAGCAAATTGAGTTGTTAGAAAAGAAATTTCAAATGGAGAGGTCGGATAAGGTTACTGTTGAGATGGAGCTGAAGAGGGTGAAAGAAGAAACGTATAAGAACCAGTTGGTGAAGAATGGTGGTGTTGTGATAGGGAAATTAGGGTATCGAAGGTCTATTGATGAGGCTGCGAAAAAGAGAAAGATTGTTGATTTGGAAGATGAAAAGATTGAAGAGAAGATAAGGGCTGGTGAACAAATGATGAAAGATGGTGGAGGTAGTTCAGGTATGGAAATTCAAAGTTCTTGTTTGATAATTATGTTTGTGCATTGTTGAATGTTACTTTCTCATACTCATATTACGGTTTTGTTTGGGGTAAAAAATTAGAGGATAGCGATTAGTGACTAGCTTATAATTTAGCGGATAAGTTAGCTTGTTGAATTTGTAGTCTTTGATAAAATTAGCGGTTGAACTAACTTATAAATATGAAATCACATAAAACATATGTTTAATTAACATTTAATTTTTTCAAGTAAGATGACAAGGGTAAAAGTGGAGTTTTTTTTTATAAGTTATAAGGTTTAATTAGAGATTAATTGAATTAGCTTATTAAATTAAGTTATAAGCTAGTAAAAATGAGCTTTAAGCTTGTGAGAAAAATATGTTACCATCCGAATCTTGTTTTTGTCATTGTCTAATGTGCCTTACTTATTGTATCTCAGTCCAATTAACTACTTTACTGACAATTATATTAATAAGGGTACTTTGAGAAATTAGTGAAGCTTTTGTTTATCTCATGATGTACTTTGTAAGCAAAGTACTCAAGGGTCCGAAACAAGATATCAGAAGATCGAAAAGATTACTCTAACTTTAATGAATGAGACTGGAAAGGATGGCGAAATGTTCGGTGGAGTTGTCTGAATTCGCATTCGAATGTTAGGAAGCATTCAAAACTCAATTATTGGCCGACTTTGTTGCATAAATGACCTCTTCTTTTTGATTTAATCTCATTGTCTTCATGAGCATGAATGTCATATTTCCTTTCTTTTATCAAAACCTTAAAAGGAGAATATAATAAATAAAAATAAAAGATACGTAGATTGGAGGGACATTACTTGATCCAGGTACAACCCAAGTGGGAATAAATCATGAAATACAACCTAGGTAGACCAACCCTAATTAATCTAACAAAACAAGCCCTATTAACGGGCGCATCCCAACGTATCTGCATACAAGCTATGGCATGGCTTCATAGAAGAGGAAGAAGATTTCATCAATAGCCCTCTTATGCTTCTTCTTCCAAACGTAGATAGATTGAGAGATACATGATGATATTTTTGTATGAACAAGATTGAATTAGTGTTTTTTCATGAAAAGATTAAATTACTGTTGGTGATTAGAATTTATTACCATAACCATTTCCCTCTCTTGGGGTGATGGACAAAGAGAGGGAAAAATCTGTTATTTAATGAAAGGTTGTGAGACAACTCTTGAACTATTTAATTTTGTGAAACATTTTAGTGATTGCTCGAGGTTTTATTTTTGTTGAAAGAAATGACTGTTCTAGGTTGTTGAATCAAATAAAATGAATGGGTGAGTTTTAGTGCCGAATTAAAGTTTGACACATTGATATATATATACACACCTGATAAATTGACACCCAATATCAAAATTTAAAACTATGACACCTATGATAATTTTTTTCCATATATCTATATTTTTAATTCAAGCATTAGATTAAAAACGATTGAATTTGTAATATGGATATGAGATACTTTAAATTAACTCTGAATTCATGTGACATGTCTATGAGATACTTCAAAATTAACTCGTTTGATTAAAGTTCATAAAACATTAATTTTGACGTACATTACATATCAAATGATTTCAAATTATTATTAAATTTTATTTTATAGATATGATCGATGTTATAATACTTTTCAATCCAATGATGGTTTTTGTAGTATAGAATTAACAGGAGTGGTGTCATGTATGTATAACTTAATCTTGTTGTTTTAGAGTGTAAAAGGTTGGGCGTATATAGATTTTTTTTTTACAGAAGTTTATAGATTTGTTAGCTATATTTATGCCTATTCTATGAAATTTACGTGAGGTACACAAGTCGTGTCCGAGGTACGCTAGTATCAGTACGTGTAAGGATTGTCATTTGAAGTCATGTTAATAACTTTATATTCCCTTCCACTATACAGCTACTAATTATTCCTTTTGGTGATTTATTTCTTTTTTTCTTATTTGGTTTCCAATAAAAAAAAACAAAAAGAAGAAAGTAGGTGTCAAAATCTTTTATCTTTCCTTTAACAACCAGGTCGGTGGATATATTATCATATGCATATCTAAACTTTATGAAATGATATTTGTATTATTATTTTGTGATAATTTTTGAACAATTTTCTCTTTTATATTTATATTATGTTTTTACTATCTCTTACTTTTTATCTTTCTATTGTTTTTAATCAATAAAAAGTGAAAAAAAATTGTCACAAAAATTGCATTAAATAATTGCAAAAAAAGATTATACAAATTTTAAATGCAGAGTCAACGGTTCATTTCCATATGGCTTTTGGCAAATCAAATAAAATTATTAGTAGCAACAGACTCTCAACACTTTCAACACACACCCTTTTATTTGTTTAAATTTATGAGTCCCACAAAATCCATGTGAGGCCTAATTTAGTGGAATTCATTTTATGTTTGGTTTAAAGTTGATAAGAGAGTGATGGAGATGAGTGCAACTCACAGGCAACAATGAAAAAAAAAAGACTCATTCACATGTTATTGCAGGTAATCGGCAAAAGAGTTCACAAGGAGCGGTTCAGAAAAACCTTGCAAAAAAACTGGTTGAACCCAAAAGAGATTCCGCCTCTTCTCGTGGATTTGTTGAAATTCTGAATATCGTGGATGGCTTAGATAGTGATAGCTCCTCTTCTGGTTCCGATTCATCTTTTGGCTAATTTGACTTCCTTCAATAGCAACAAGAAGATGAAAACCAATGTCAGCAAATCTATTGGTATTCATTTGTAATGTTAATCTATTGGTAATCTATGAAACTCTAGTTGTCTTTGTTAGTCTCTTTGTTATTTTCTCTAAAATCATCTTTTGTTGACATGGTATCTAGAGCATGGTTCGACCCTCCTTAAATTAGTGGTCGCTTTTGCCGTTAAATTTTCAAAAGCTTAGGACTGTGTTGGAAGAGTAAATTGATATTCTTTTTGTTGACAAAGAACGTATGGTGAGAAACGAGATTAATATCTCTCTCTTTTAGAAGCGATGATTCATTTTCAATTATATATAAAAAAATATAAAAACATTTTTTTATTCATTTGTTTATTTGTATCAGCCAACGATAGTTCGAGTGAAGGCAAAACCAATGAAAAGTTCAACGAAGGAAATTCGTTACCACGGCGTAAGGAAGACAAAAAATGGCCATTGCGGTGCAGAAATTCGAGACCCATTGAGAAAAGCTTATGTATGGTTAGGCACTTATGATACAGCTGAACAAGCAGCACGAGCTTACGATGCAGCATCCATTTCATATTCTTTTGAAAAATACATAAGCTTATGTATGAAATGGTTGCTGCATCGTAAGCTCGTGCTGCTTGTTCAACTGTATCATAAGTGCCTAACCATACACAAGCATTTCTCCATGGGTCTCAAATTTCTACACCGTATCGGCCATTTTTTGTCTTCCTCACGCCGCGGTAACGAATTTCCTTCGTTGAACTTTTCACTAGATTTGCCTTCATTCGAACAATCGTTGGCTGATACAAATAAACAAATGAATAAAAAAATAATGTTATGTTTCTTTTATATATAATTGGAAATGAATGATCACTTCTGAAAGAAAGATATTAATCTCCTTTCTCACGATACCTTCTTTGTCAACAAAAAGAATATCAATTTATTTTTTCTCTTGTCAACAAAATGATGGATGGCTGCAACATATTTGTTATTGTTGTTCGAAATTGGTTTTGGGATGTTGTTTTGCAACTCTTTGAATTTCATTTTGTAACTTGGTTTTGCTATTGGGTTTGGTTTGGTTTGGTAGGTTGATTCCTCCATTTAATTATCTTCTTCTCTTTGGTTGATATTTTCTCTTCGATTGTCTTTCTCTCTGTTGATTCGTCTATTTGTTTGATTGGTCTTCTCTCTCTCGTTATTTTTTTTTATTGATTGTGTTCTCTCCCTCTTAGTTTCTTATGTTTGGTTGCTTCTTATTTTTTTTTTCTTTTGATATTTTAGAATTTCAACTATATTTCAAAATATTTGATCTTTAGTATATTTAAAATTTCTTTTCTAAGTTTACCCTTCTTAAAAAACACACCATAAAACTATTAAAGGAGTTGTGACTTTTAGCTTATCACATGTGAATTTAATTATAAATAAGGACCTTTTAGTCCAAAAGATACAAATATTTATATACTTTAATTACTCCTTAAGACTTGTGACAAGAGCCATAAAAAACGGAGGGAGTATAACACAGTCACATAGTGAAATTAAATGCAGTCATTTGATCAAAGTAATGGTTCAAATTCATTTCAACTAAAAATCCACAACACAAGCTAATGAAAGGGCAAAACTACACTTTCCAATACAGAGATATGTTTGATGTCATTCAAGCCCCTTGCTTGAATCAGGGTAAACATGTTTCTTCACATCCATTTTTATAGAGGGTAAGATCTGTAACACCCTTAAACCCCACATACAATATTAAATCATAAATGCAATAATTAATCATATAATTTCAAGGTGTTACTACTTCATCAATCTAAATCATGCATAGATCATCATGTACATACACAGTCGCAGCGGAAATAACATTTCAAACAAAACAAAGTCATATATCACATCTAAGATACATCATCAATGTGAACTTAATGGTTCCTCAAACTTAACTCCAAAGTATAAATAAAATATCCCAACATCCTAATCAGAGCACCGCTAGATAAGACTCAAAAATCGAAAGCTATAAAAAGACGAGAAGGCGCCAAGCCGTCCTCGGATACTCACGCTGACTAGGCGATCAAAAACCGCTGGAGGGTAAGATATATGTTCAACATAAAGAAGATACGAACGCATGCATAGTATTAGGACTCATAACATAATATAAGCATATATTCATCTTAAGCAATATCATGTTCACATGCATTCTCATTTGATTAACTAAATAAATACAACAAAATCTCAAATCATCGTCACAAGAATATAACATGTATTCACATCTTCACTTTATCACCAAGTCGAATACATATCATTCACACTTCATCATTATCGTCAATCACACAATTACCACATAGACACACATAGTCACGTACACATCTTTGAAATAGATTGACATAGTTAAATACACAATTTCCACATAGACTTCTATGCACGCAAGTCTCTACTCAACTTTATATGCATGTGGTACCGTTTTGGATATCGAAGTTATGTTTCCGAATGATCTCATCGTCACTTATCATCGTCACTTGGACTAATCATGAATGCATGAACATCTCATATGACTCAACAATGCATACATTCACACGACTCAACAAATAATCATCAACAACATTGTCATTTTATATATTCACTGTCACTGTTCATCATCATCATCATTTTCAACGTCACTATTCATCATCGTCATTTTCAACGTCACTGTTTATCATCATCATCATTATATCATCATCATCATATATTTATCACATCAACATCGTCATACATTCATCACATCATCATTTATTAACATCAATAAGTCAACATCATCACTACATCATTATCATCACTCAGTTTACAATTAGTTAAGAAATGTTTCAAACACATAACTTTTACTAACATAATCATACTCCACCTTAGACATTTCATCCATTCAATTACTATCCAACACAAACTACCATAAAGCTTATCAAACTACTTCATTTTCGTTATCCTAAACATCCTTTGGTTGATAGAAATAAGTCCCCACTCTTAATAACAAGTTTGGAAACATTTGGAGTAGTTAAAAATGCATTTTCACAAGTTTTGGAAGTTGGTAATCAATTACCATACTTGGGTAATCGATTACACTTGAAAAACAGCAATTCTAGGCAAAATTTGCTTGTGGTAATCGATTACCACATCCAGGTAATCGATTACCCCTCCCAGAGTTTGCTCCCATGAAGTACGAAAGGTTGGGTAATCGATAATCACCGCGTAAAAAGTCAAAAATCAGCTTTTCAAACACGATTTTCACTAAATAATCACTTCCAAAACCCTTAAATTAACCCCCAACATATTTTAATCTTCCAAAAACAATACCCTAGGTTATCCCCTTCAATTATAAACACTTAACACACACCAAAACATTATTTCCACATCCAAACTCATGATTTTCCAACCTTTTTTCCAAAAACACAAGAACACCACATAATCACTTTTAGACCATGAACTTATCACTTTAAACTCCTAGGAACAGAACATTCACATACCCAATGTCATAACAAGAAGCTAGAATTCAAATTTAACATCATTCATCTTCAATTTCTTGAATTTCATTCAATTAAGCTTAAAACTCAAAAACACTAACTTATCATAATAAAACATGGATTCTCATACAAGAACAACATGGTTTCACAACTTATCTTATACTCAAAATAACCACAATAATTAAAGCACGAAATTGACATTAAAGATTCAGTACAATAATTCATGAAAATGGACGAAAATACACAACCACAACTACTCAATTGCTCATAAGTTTCAAATGGTGAAAATAACTTTCCTTCTTACCTCTTAATCCAATAATCTATCCTCCTACAAGCTTCTAACTCTTCCCTTTGGTTCTTCGAGTTTTCTCTTATTTCTCCTTTTGGATCCCCTTTTGCTCCTTTATTACCTTCATTCCATCTCTTTGTCTCTTACTCCTAAACATGGAAAATGATTTTCTAACCTTAAATTGTGTAGACTACCGCTCTTTTATATTCTCATGTATTGTGTTTGGTTCACTTAACTCTTATTGCGCTTGGTCACTATTCTACCTCATAAAAATAACACTACACATTTAATTCACTTAAACCCCCTTTTTACTATTCACTTCTATTACCTTAATTCCTCAAGCTTCTACTAACTTCAAAAAAATACTCTCCACTCCTAAATTACCAAAATGTCATTCACTCTTAAACTACCAAAACATATTACTCCTCAATCTCTAATAAAAATCAACTAACCATTCAATTCAAACACATCAAGTATAACATCCCGCTTATTGATTGAGTCAGTTATCAGTATCAGTTAATTTATGGTTGAGACTTTTATATAGAAGGGCATTTTGGTAAACTCAACATGTTCTTATATGAGGGGTAAATTTTCGCTTGTAATTTAAAGTCTCGCGCGTAATTTAAACTGACGCGCGTCACTTAAACTAACGCTTGTAATTTAAATTGATGTGCGTAACTTAAAATGACGCGTGCAATTGAAAATGACGTGCGTAATTTAAATTCTTGCGGGGTAATTTAAATTGTCACGCCTAATTTAAATTATTGCACGTAATTTAAATTATCGCGTGTAATCTAATATTACACGCGTAATTTAAATTCTCGCGCATCATTTAAAATAACGCGCATCGGTTAAACTAACGCATAATTTAAGTCAATTTAAATTGTTGGCTTAAATGCAATTTTGATCCCTCTATTTTTGAATTTGTTAACTTTTGATACCCCATTTTTTAAAACCGGATTTTCAACCCCCCCTATTTAGCAGCCCTCCTATTTAAATGATGTGGCGTGCTCATTAATGACATAGATCCTACGTAACGTTGCTTATATGGTCGACCAAATGAGGTGTCAAATCCATGTCATTTAAATTAAAATATAATCATAAAATTATATAATTAGAATTTTAAAAAAAAAATCTGAAAATAAGATTTCTATATTAGACAAGAACCCTAATTTATAAAATCCACAAATTGATTCTCAATGAGCCCCTAAATCTGAAATTAATCAACCTTCTTTCTTCTTCCCACCCCTTCATGAGTCACTGTCGCCCTCCTTCTTCCATAATATAGTATTGGGATATTGAATAAATTAATCAACCTAATACATTTTTTCACATAATCGTATCACCATCCATGTTCTTAAAATTAATCATCACAACCATTAATACTATTACTAAAGCAAAGATAAAGGTTCAAGGAGCGCATAAAGGATTAATTCACGTAAGTTTTTGGCGGTGAAGATGAAATCGTGATACATGCAAAATCAAAGAAGAAAATTGAAAGAAGGATGAACTCAGCTACAGTTGGAACTCCATCTCTTGAATAATCAATTTGGGGGAAAAATCGGTGAACACGCGTATTATTTTGAGATTTAGGGGCCGATTGAAAATCAATTTAGGGATTTTATAAATTAGGGTTCTTGAATAAAATAGACATTATATTTTCATATTCTTTTTTAAAATTCTAATAATACAATTTTATGATCATATTTTAATGAGTAAATTACACTCCCCTCCCCTCAAAGATTCTTGAATTAAACTCACTTTCCCTCTTATGTTAAAATATATACTCCCCTCCCCTCTTATTCAAAACATATTAGAAAAAGTTTTACCCCCCTCCCTAAAGAGAAGCTTGAATTACATTCTCCTCCCCTCTTATGTTAAAATCTACACTTTACTCCCTCAATTTTTTTTTTTTTAATAATCTAGCAAAAAAAACAATAATCTAAAACACTTCAACAAAAAAAAATAGTATTGCGGGTCTATTTTAATATAATCAAAATTTGAATACATATTTTTTTGCTATTTTTTATTCACAATTTCATTAACCTATAGTTTTAAACTCTATTATAAAATATGAAACAACCAAAGATAAAATTAAAATATGTGGAAAATTACTAAAGACAATAAAGTATGGTTATTTAAAAGTTAATTTTATACTATAAATTATAAAATTAATAACAAAATATTTAAATTTAATTATATAGACATTTAAATTATGAAGAAATGAATTTATTTTTCTTATATGGTGGTTCAAAATTAGTATATATCATAAAAATATTATTTGTCTTAAAATCAATTAAAGTGTATTGCATATTTAATTATTAAGGGAGAGAGTTGTAATTCAAGCATCTTATAGGGGAGGGAAGTGTATATTTTACTTTTCAAGGGAGGGAAGTGTATATTTTAACATAAGAGGGAGATGAGTGTAATTTAAGTATCTTTAAAGGAAGGAGAATGTAATTTACTCTATTTTAATTTAAATGACATGGATTTGACACCTCATTTGATTGATCGTCTAAGCAATGTCATGTAAGATCCATGTTATTTATGAGCACGTCACATCATTCAAATAGGAGAGAGACTAGAATTTTTCATTGACTTTTTAAATAGGGGGATAAAAAATCCGGTTTTAGAAAACGAGGTATCAAAAGGTAACAAATTCAAAAATAGGGGGATCAAAATTGCATTTAAGTCTAAATTGTTTTAACATGAATAAATCATAAAATTTAACATATCATTAAAATAAAATTAAACAATTATACTTACTTGAACATCGGCCCATATCATGCATGCCACGTGTTTATTGAAATTCAGTAGAAGCGACAACTCAGTAGGCTCCTCAGGAAAGCCTTGCAGTCCACCCTACTCCTCCTGGGCCTGCTCCTCCTAAGCCTCACCCTCCTGCAAATGAGCACGCTCATATTGAGGCTGATATGCCTCATACTGATGTCGATGTTGATACTGCGTCGGATCCACTATCTAAGACGCACCCATCTGTGACGTTGTACCCTCTGCGTCATCACCCCTACCAATTCTCGTGCCCCCTGTCTCCGTCCACTAGGTTGAGCCTGAGGAGGGTCATGTGCGACCTTTTTGGCCCGTGCACTACCGGTAGTAGAATCCCTCCCTAACCTAATTCTATCAGGCCTCTAAGACATATCTACAAAATATTTCAAAAAGCAAAAAATCAATGAATTTTTTCATAGGGACATTGTGTCATTTCTAACTATTCAACAACAACAGTTAAATTTCGGCAGTGTGATTGTAATCCGCAAACTATCACATTGCAATCAAACTAACTATAATCAACATTAATAAACCAATTTCTAACTAATTTCATCATTAACAATGCAAAAAACAAACAAATTTTCATTGAGACATTTATCAAACACCTAGAGTTCAACACAATTTCTAACAATTCTTAACTTCAACCTAACTCTAACCTACAACATTTCAATCAAACCTACTCTAATCAACTTCTAAACAACAATTTATAACTTAATTCATCAAAAAAACTAACATGCAAACCAAATTTCTAAAAATGTAAAATTTCTCCAAAAATACCAAATTTTAAACCAAAAAAACCCAATGCAAACACTTACTTGATTTTGTGGGAGAAATTGACTATTAATGGCGCAAGAATGAGCAAAATATCACTTGAAGGGGAAAAAATCGTACTTGGTGATGTTTTGAAATGCTTTGAAAGTGAATGGTTATGTTTATGAGTTGTTGTTCTATAACAACACGCACCGTGTGTTAAGTCACGCTGGATTTACGACTTGTCTGAGTTAACTCACGTTGAAAGTACCAAGCGTGACTTAAATCATGCAAGGATACTTTCGTCCATTCAGTTGAGAGTGAGTGTTTTTTAATGGGAGAAGAGTAATTTTCTTATCTGAAACTCATTTCAAATATTGTCAATGGAAAAGACTAGTGCATTTTCTTGGTCTTTTTCTATATTGAAATTATTAAAGTCTGCAATTTACTTTGATTTAAAGATCAAATGTTGTTCCACTGTTGAGGATTGGAACAATTATTCATCATTGCTCTTAAATCGTGTAGTTCTCTTTTGTTTAAGGTTTAAATTTAATTTTGATATTGAAGCTTTACTTGAAGCTTTGGTCTTGCTACTATGATTTGGTAACCTATTAATTAGATTTGTGAGTAGAGTGAGTTTTTTCATTGGTAATTCATATGTTGTGTTTTAATTAATGTCTGAAATAACTTATAAAATAATAAGCCTAATAATTAAATTTTCAAATAATTCTATTTGGATTGAGAATACATTTCTCTATAGCCTATCTTGTTTTTGTCATAACAAAATTGGATAGGATACATTAAGTATAATCCTTCAAAAAAATTTGAAATCTATTACCTCTCAAGCCCATTTTGTTTTCATAAAAACTATAAAGTCCGCAATATTTTTTCCTCTTTCCATGTTACCATTTCATGATGTGAATATGGAAGATTTATGCCATTTTTTTACCTTCAATATGTAAGATATATCCGATTTTTATTTCCTTATATTATATGGATGAAGTTTAGGAGATTAATTACTAGTTCAATTTTGTTAAGTAAGAACACGTACGCTTTAACTTCTGCTTTGATCGCCAAATGAAGTTGGTCATTTCATAATTAAAAGGTCTATTTTGATATAAATATTAACAGTGGATGTTCAAATAGCAAATGAGTTAATGGGTCATACTACTAAGATATTGGGTTTAGTTTATAAGCTACTCTATTACTCTATAAATAGAGATCATTTGTAACATTGTGATACACATCAGTGAATATGAATACTTCTCTGTATTCTCTCTTCTTCTCTTTCTCTCTATTATTGTTTCTATTTACTTATTTTCATAACACGTTATCAGCTCTAAGGTATGAATATAATCTATTTAATTGATTCGTAGTTTGTTTTGTTATTTAACGTGATTGCAAAAAATCATTAAAAATTGTTTTCTTTTGGGTATTCGATTATGATATTCATGGTATCTTTTAGTGCCTATTTAATTGTTCTTATGAATTCATATACGCTTCTTTAAAAATAATAATAATGATAAATGAATTCATATATGTTTGTGTTTTTGAATCAGTAGTAGTAATAATTTATTATGAAGGTACATGACTCTTCTTTATCAATTATAATATGGTTGTAATGATGATCATAGGCTACTGTTACAATTCCATCAAATGAAATCAGTGTCTTATAGATAAACACTATCATTATAAATTATATAGTGTTTATTTATTTCTAATTCAACATTATTGCATCCCTGAAGGATTGCATGAGAGATTGATCACATCTATCTATAGTATAATTTCGGAAGAACCATATTATATTAAAAAAAAAGGAACGCATCCCTGAAGGATTGCTTAAGAAACTCAATTTTTTTAATGAATTCTTGAAGAATTCAACTGCAATGCATCCCTTAAGGATTGAACAACTAAATTATTCCAATGAATTCCTGAAGAATTCAACTTTAGTACATCCCTAAAGGATTGCTTAAAAAATAGAAACTCAATCTTTTTAATGAATTCCTGAAGAATTCTACAGTAATGCATCTTTGAAAGATTACACAATTAATGTTTAGTTATTTCCTTATGAATTCTGAAAGAAAAATGTATGGAAACTCAAACTTCCACAAAAAATCAAGAACTTCATATGGGTATATGCCGAAATTGCTTGCCGACTTGGGTGCGTTTTCTTGCAAAAGGAGTAAATTGTCCTAATATTTTGCTATCTGTAATGAATATGACGAAGACAGAAAGCATTTGTTCTTGAGTGCAACAAAAGCATTGGTTGTTGGGAGTGGTTAAGCTTATGGCATTATATTCAACAGGTTCAGACACCTGCTTCTTCTTCTGCTGAGATGGTTTTTTCTTTGCTTCAACATCTAGATGTCCCTCAAAAACAGATTTGTGTGGTCACTTTATGGAGTATTTGGAAACATCAAAACAAAAAAAATTGAAACAATGTTGCGGAAACGATCCAAAAAATTGGTGATCGAGCTGAAGCTTTCTTAAGTAGTTGGATGAATGTACAAGAAAAGAGACCTCGCAGCAATAACAACATCACGCCTCATGAAACATTTTGATGGACAAAACCGAGTGTAGGGAGATTCAAATGTAGAGTCCACACATCCTTTTCCAATTCCTTCAACAAGATCGGTTTTGGAGCCTGCATAAGAGATACTATAGTAAATTTTGTGGCAGGCCGAACAACTTGGCTCACCCCTTCACTTGATGTAGACATGGGGGAAGCCTTGGGACTTTTACACGTGATGCAGTGGCTGAACGAACTCAACCTGGTGAACATGGACTTTGAAACAGACTCCAAAGTTGTGGCACACAGTATATACAAGGCGAAAGTGTCTCTGATTTTATGGCCATAATTCATGACTGTAGGCACTTGTTGTTGACCGATTTAGCGAACTCTGGATTGAAGTTCATTCGGAGATAAGTCAGTAGTGTTGTCCATAGTTTAGCTAAGGAAACACTATGTCTTGCTAATTTCCAATTTCATCTTAATATATACCCCATATTGTATAACTACTTTGATTTTTTTTCCGTGGTAATATATTTTTTGGTGGTGATATATTATTAATCCCATATTTAACTGATTTTTCCTAAATTTTATGTATTTAAATAAATTCATGAAATCATTAGAAAACATACAAACAAATAAACTCACTACTAATTCTTTAATGATAAATGATCATCAACGTTGTGCAACTCTTTACAAACATGTCGAAATTGTCAGTTCTTGCTAACTTTGCAGGTTAATACACCACAAAATACATTGCTTATAAGTTGACTCCTTACGCTCTCATAAGCAATCAAATTGGATAATTGTTGTTGACACATATGATATGGCTGAAAAACACATGTAAAAGACGAAAATACCCCTACGACAGTTAACTACCGAAGTTTAGAACCGGCTGCAGTTAACTACCAAAGTTCCTTCAGCAGTTAAGTGCCGACGAAAAAAGGAAGAAAAAAAAAAAAAAACCTCGGCACTTAAGTGCCGAAGAACTCATCAATTTATTTTTAAGTGCCCTCTTCTTTGACATTATCACAAATGATATAATTTCAATGCAAATATAATTTTGGGTTAATAGTGCTTTTCACCCCTGTAATATAGGTCATTTTCGGTTTTAGCCCCTATAAAATATTCGGTTTGGTTTCCGTCCTCGTAAAAAAAAAAATTTCGGAACACCCCCTTCCCCCATCCAATTCAGCAGATTCGCTTATGTGGCGCTGACTTGGCTTTTTTTTTCATTTTTTTTAATTGGCCACATAAGATTTTATTATTAAAATATCTGAAATTTATTTTTAAAAATTAAAAAAATCCAAAAAAAATATAAATTCATTTATATTAATTTAAAATTAAAATATTGTAAAAATTAGAAAAAAATTCAAGATTTTTTTTTACGGATTCTTTTAAAAAAGAATCTGGAAATGTTTTTTATTACCAAATTTTTTTCTTTGTATATAAAAAAGAAACTTTTTAATTTTGAAAGAAAAATCTGAACTTTTTCGAATTATTTTAGAAAATTTTGAAATACATTAAGTTTCAGATAGATAGAAATTTTTTATAAGATTTTATGATTTCAGCCTCCTCTAACGAAGAGCTTAATTCTAGGAAAAATGGAATTTCCACGATGATGGCAAAAATGGAAAAATTGTAAAATCTTCATAATTTCGTAAAAAAAAATAAAATTCCAATATTTTAATTTCGAAAAAGATTTTATAAAAATTATGGAATAAAAAAATTGAGTTTTTTCTAAATTTGTATCCAGATTTTAAAAAAATAAAATTTTTCCCAGAAATTTATTTTTGTTGAAAAAAATATGATTATTTTTTTAAAATTTTGAAAATTTTCTTTTTTTTTGTATTTTGAAAATTAAATTCCAGAATTTTTTAAAATATTTTTAATTTCGAAAAAAATCTGATTATATTTTCTAATTTTTTTAAATTTTAGAAAAAAAATTGGTAATAATTTTTTTTCAGAAAAAAACTTGTTAAATTCCAGAATTTTTAAAAATCTTCTTAATTTCGTAAAAAAACAAAAAAATCTTAATGTTTTTTCAGATTTTTTTTATTTTAGAAAAAAAATCTTAGTTTTAAAATTTTTTGAAAATAATATGAATATTTTTATGATTTTTTGGATTTTTTCAAATTAATTTTAAAATTTTTTTAAAATAAAATCTGATGTGGAATTTTTTTTTACATGTGGCCAATTAAAAAAAATAAAAAATGAAATAAAAATGCCAACTCAACGCCAGATAAGCGAATCTGCTGAGTTGGATGGGAGAGGGGGGTTTTCCGGAAAATTTTGTTTTTTACGAGGACGGAAACCAAACCGAAAATTTTATAGGGGCGAAAATCGAAAATGACCTATATTACAGGGGTGAAAAGCACTATTAACCCTATAATTTTTACTTGATTGCATTATGTTTATTCTACAGACATAAGAATACACAACAAGAATCATCATATTATTTTGTCCTAAATTTGACTTGGTCTGGCCAGCTCATATCCCTGGATAGTACAGTGTTATACTTCTGATCCAATTTCTAATTATCATCAAATTTCCAATGAGGTCTTTCTTTGTGCAGGAAGAAAGTTAAGTTAATATTATTTGATAGTTAGCAAGTATTCTGTTACACTAAATTTCCAATGAGGTCTTTCTTTGTGCAGGAAGAAAGTTAAGTTAATATTATTTGATAGTTAGCAAGTATTCTGTTACACTAATAGTTGATGGTAAAGATGATAATGATAACTCATCAATTTTAATAAATGTTTAATTTTAGTTTTTCTCTTTGTGACGTTCATGGAACTCTTTGTTAAAAGTTAGTATACTCCAAACATAGCATAATATTTTTTTTTAAAAAGTGATGAGTTCTTCCGCACTTAAATACCGAGGGTTCTTTTTTTTTTTCGTTTCCTTTTTTCGTCGGCAGTTAACTGCCGAAGGAACTTCGGTAGTTAACTGCATCCAGTTTTAAACTTCAATAGTTAACTGCCGCATGAGCATTTTCGTCTTTTACATGTGTTCCTATCATATGCATCAACAACAATTTTCATCAAATTGGGGAGTTACTACTTTCGATTGGGGCAAGAACCAATCCTTGGTCCCAAGCCCAATGCTACCTCCTGATGCCTATCATCAGGCCCACATCACCACCAACCAAGGTATTACATCACCATTGCCAAAGGTATTATTGACTATAAACCTATCACCCTCCTCAAGCATAAAGTCACTTGAGCGTTGAAGTATTTTTTCCATGTACCTCCACTGTAGAACCATAAAACTTTCACGGATTCCAATCAAAACCTCCATCGAGAAACTATTTCCTCAATTGATTTACCCTCATTGTTAGATATCATATATTATCTAACACTAACACTGTATATTTGAAAAGTTTTAAAAACCAAATTCAACCTCCAGTTTTTTTTTTAAACTTTATTTTTAACTATCATGTTAATTTGTGAAAATGCATGTCATCAAAATAATACTCCTTACATTCCAAAATACATGTCGCAGTCAACCACTGCACACATATCAATCCACAATTTTGACCATTAATATATTTAATTATATATAATAAAAAATTGATATTTTGAAAACATTCATCGAGACAAATCAAACAACATCTTACATGCAAACATTTGTATTTATATATGAGTTCAAAATAGGGTCAAAATATATCTATATATTTTTTTTTTTGGAGGGGTGTGTGTGTAATCTATCTCTTATTAGTAAAACTAATTCAGAAATTTCTTTCTTAGATCCAATTTGTTTTACTAAATTTATACAATTTTCCTTTAATTAAAAAGAAAAACACCACTTCATACTCATTTCCTCATTCATTCAAAATCACAATCAGAGTCACTAGATTTCAAAACCAGAGACGACGTCGCATAGTATCCCTTTCTCTCATTACTATCTTCATATTCCATCATTCCCTCTCATTTCTCATTTTCTCATTTTTCTTCATCACTCTCTCAATTTCGTTCATTCGCTTCACAATGGAACCGCGACCCAAATTCAAATGTTTTTTCGGACCGGAGGATTGGCGGAACCGGAGCAATCTGAACAAGATGACAATCTCGGAGCTCGTATCCGAGCTCTGAGATACGTTTATAAGGTCAGATTTCGACGTTGTCGAAGAAACCCTAATTGCTAGGAAATCATCATTGAATGGTGAGATTGATGAGAAGAATAATGAAATTAAGTTGTTAGAAGAGAAATTTGATATGTTAGTGTTGGAAAAGGTTAGTACTAAAATGGAGCTGAAGAGAGTGAAGGAAGAAAGGAGTAATGGGGAATTAAGGTTGTGAAAGCTGCAGTGGGGAATGAAAAATACAAATTTGAGGTGTTGAATAGTACAGTAGAAACTCTTCAAATTAATACTCGGTAAATTAATAAACTCTCTAAAATAATAAATTTGTCCGGTCCCGACTTGGGCCAATGTAAAAAATTGAAAAACTCGATAAAATAATAAGATAATAATTTTT
>Ga0315914_1004206_pt1 | contig 21587 bp, 7 predicted proteins | sample MpolenodulesMG_FD_203920 | JGI IMG/M metagenome (GOLD analysis project Ga0315914, IMG submission 203920) | Medicago polymorpha root nodule microbial communities from Los Angeles, California, United States - elongated nodules | ecosystem: Host-associated > Plants > Roots > Nodule | place: USA...
GGAACTCATCAAATTTTACTTAAATTAGTCATTGTGTTGAGGTCATTGTTGTGGTGATTACATATGCAAAAGTGATGTGATATGATTTTTATTTTATTTTATAGATTTTACTGACTTTATCTTGGTTCACTATGTTAAAGGATTTTATTTACTTGATTATATCTACAAGTATCTTACATTTTCTATATTTTGGCTAAGAAATTTATTGCACTCCAGTTGGATATGATTGTTTATTGCAGTCAATAGTGATTAGTGGTCCATGGACCACGGAAGATAGAGACTAATAGGAGAAAAATGCTATTTTTTGTCTAAGAGCTGCAACTAAATGAAGGATTGTTCTTTGTCCTTGAGTGAAAGGTTCTACACATTATATATCACATTTATAAATTTTCAGTGACCATTTTTAACACAATGGAGGCTATGCATCCACTGCTAAAGTACTAAAATATCATGTCTCAAGATTGAAGATTCAATGTGATCAAGAGCATGATTTGACAGTTATTCTGACATAGAATCGCTTTGGTTATTTCATCTTTTGTTATCCTTTTATTAGTTGAAAGTTTTCTTTTATGATCTGTCATATTTTATTGAATTTGTTTTTCCTTTGGAAATGTAATATATTACAAACTTTGTACTGTAATTAGTTTTTATTTTATAGGTTTCAACTTGGCCACTTTTTTAGTTCAAACTTGAATAATTATTTTACACTTTGTACTCATTTATTATTACGCTTCAAATCATTTTAACACTAAAATGAAAATTTTGGTAAGATTAAAATAACATTGAAGGGCATATTAAAACAAATTTTATTGCGATGTTGTATCTCTAATAATCTCATTGGTATTTATTGATACAGCTCTGTATTTCATGGGTCAAAGATCATTTACTAGTCTCTATTATAGCCGATAGGACCCTGCGTCGCACGGGTCGACCATCTAGTTATTATCAAGAGTCTTATCTATCCGATGTGGCACATGGGTTTTTCCCAATATCATAATCGATAGTGTGAAATAAAGTTTGTGTTCTAATTTACTGGTCATGATTCAAGGTTTCTGAATCGTTTTTGTTCTATGTGCTAAATCAAAATTTGTTCACTGTTGAATACCATTGGATGCTTTGAAACAAATCCATCAAACATAAACTCTCTCTCTCTCTCTCTCTGAGATAAAAAAAACACATCCATCAACTATAATTTTTCAATAGAAACAGAGGTAGATCTTAAAAGTGAAATGATTTTCATCGTAGTGTTCACATAAACAATAGTTAAATGATTTTTATCATAATAATTTTTACTAATTAACCTTGATGCGTCTCTTCATTTTATCTGTGCTTTTAGTTTTGATCTAACTATCATTGCTCTTGTTAAGTTTTCGTTTTCAGCTTGAAAGCATCAACTCAAAGATAATGCCATTTAAATTATGTCATCCATTAGCTTCACAATAAGGCATTACAGATTGAACCAATGATCATTTCAATCTATGTAAGAGTTAGTATTTTATTTCATTATCTTTTGAGTAAGTATCTTATATTTTGCCTTTAATTTTTTTAATCTCTAAAATTTTATTCAAAAACAAAAGGAACACTCAAATTCTTGCACTTAATTCTTTTATCCTCATATTTTGATGCTATTATTTTAGTAAGTAACTTTTTTATTCAGTGTATTATTAAAAAACAATTCTTGCTACTACCACATATTCAAATTTTCCCTCCACTCTCACTTTTTTATGATGTAACTTTCTCTTTTGCTTTCATCTCTTGGTGAAATAGTTTGTATAACTTGACATATTCTTCACATGATAATTTTTTGAGGTAAGTAAGATTTCTTAGTGAGCTACAGTGAATTTTAAAGGGATAATTCAATTTTTAGTGTTATAGGTTCATTTTTTCTTTTACTCACAGGAGCACCTCAAATCTTATTTTGAAAGGTAAACTCTTGCTATGGAAGTTTTCGTACTAAAGAGAGAAAACATGAGAGATGCAGTGGTATTGTTCTCTTCACTGTTATGGACTCGGAAGATGTCTCTTTTCAAGTAAATCAGGTATATCACTAATAGAAATACCCGATTTTCCTAATAGAAATGCCTCTGTTCAAGCATTTCCCTGCGGATTTTATTTTCGCAGAAAATGCCTAGGAAACATTGGTAGTTCCTGCGGATTTACCTTGGACTAAGTTCCGCATATAATTACCTAAGATTTTCCAACAGTTATAATTTATTTATTTTCATCAAATTCACATCGGTAAGATATCCAAAAACATATGTTGACAAAGGAAAAAAAACAATATTTTGAATATGGACCATTTTTGTGTAGATTAAATGTCTAAAGTATTTAAGATTGGTTTGAAGTTTAAATTATTTTTCATTTGGCTACTAATTTTGATTAATTTACGCGTGTGAAAGTTTCAAGTTTTGAATAATTTCTGGTATTTTTTGTTAACATTCCATATGCAAGTTTCTTATCTTCCTTATTTTTTGTAAAACGACATGCTAAAGTAGCTGAAGAAGTTATCTCAGACATGCTCCTTTATTGTAAAAAAAGAAACTTGAAATATAAAGTGCTTCTTTTTTTTCTTTCTAAGCTAAACTTCTATTCAAATTTGCAGGCTGGTAGAAGGCAGAAGTACTACAAGCCTTGGCATTCATGAACCATCTAGAAACTGTCACTCTTTCAAATGGATGGTGCTCTTAAAGATTGTATGCAGCAGATAACAATATGCTACGGTTTCATTTGTTTAAACACGAACAATATGCTATTGTTTCTCTTTTACATTAATATATAGAGGCTTAATAACAGATTTAACTCCCTAATTTTCTCAAAGTTGCGATTTTGGCCACCTAAGAACAAAAACTACAAAACCGCCCCCTAAGTTTTGCACTTGTGGCAGTTTTGGCACCCAAGGCCAATTTTGACTCGGTCTATGCTGACGTGGCACCCTAAATGAGGTGCCCCGTGTTTTTTTTTTGCCTTGGGGTCAAAACTGTTACAGTTGCCAAACTTATGGGACGGTTTTGTAGTTTTTTTTCTTAGGGGGCCAAAATCGCAACTTTGTGAAAATTAGGGAACGAAAACTGCTATAAGCCTAATATATATTAACGATTACTAAATGTTTCCCTATCGTGTATTAATAATTCATATTTGTATTCATGCAAGTGTTTATCCTTTTTTTTCAATCTCGCCAATCCTCCTCTGTAACGGAAACACACCCTCTCCAATCCTTGTCTACAACAATAAAACCCACCCTCAAACATTTCCCTTTTCTCTCTACCATCTCTCGTTCTCTCTACTCTCTCTATCTCTACCATCAAATTTGAAACTCACGGTGAGATCGTGGACGGAAAAGACCAAATAACCATGGACGACGACGGTGAGTCCGTGAACAGTGACGGTGATGAAGACACGGCAAATTGCGGAGGGAGGGCGACAAAACAATGGCAACAAAAATGGTCGAGGATGAACCGATTTGGATTCGGTGATTTGAGCGAGAAGGGGGTGGCCACTGATAAAGAGATGGTGATGAGGACAAAGATGATGGTGGTGGTGGGAGGTCAGTTGAACAGTGGTAAGGAAGACGGTGGAGAGAACAACGGTTTCAATCGCCGTTGTCGAAAAAGAAGTAGGTTGTCGGCGACGGCGGTGAGCTTTGGGGTGAAGGAGAAAGGAGAAAAAAGGTGAAGAGAGAGAGAGACGGAGGGAACATTTTCCTTTTTTTTTTAGCTGGCACTATTTATTGTCTTTTATTGGCATTTGGGAGGTGTAGAATGGTATGTTGCCACATAGGTGTGTCAACGTATCATCTCTCCTTTTATTATGAGATAAATGGAAACATACAAAATACATCTAGAATTGGTGTCGATTTTATTAGTAAATATGAAGAGAAAACAATATAAAAATCAAAACTACATCAAACTATGGTATTTGATGTCAGTTTTAGATGTCCAAATATTAAACAACTACAACACCAATATCTCTTATTATTCTTGCTGGTTGCTAGTGCTACCATTGTCAAAAGTATCAACCCTAGAAGAAGGGAACACAAAAGGAGCATCAACAGGAGGAACGTCATGAAGCATCTGGGATCCTGCCAACCCAGAATCACGAACAGGAACATCAGCACCCATCTGGAATCTTGCCGAGCCACCACTGCCACTGACAGAACCACCACCAACAGGGTGGGACCTAGTACTAGTGCCACCATTTTCAACAGGAACATTAACATCCATCTGGAATCCTGCCAACCCATCATCACAATCGGGGCCACTAAGAAGCTTTTGTTTTAACACTTCTAAGTTGTGAATCTGCTGAGCCGTCAACTCAGCAGCTGGCAGCTGATTAAAAGCCAATTGTCCTGCACCGACTGTCATAGTAGGTGCAGATGCATTTGGCTTAAAGCCGAAACAATCAGGAAAGGCGAGAACAAATTCAACGACCTGAGGACTGAGGTATTTGGCCAGTTCATTCTTCACACTCTTGAGCTCCTTTTGAGCTTCATTCAACCTACCTTGAAGGTCATTTGCTGGACCCGCACAGCCATGGATAGGGTCCCTCAACCAGGCCTCAGCCTCATACACCAAGGATTCAATAACTTGTTCATGATGTGAAACATCAAGTTTTTTCAACATATTTGACACATTGTTCTTTCCAAACACAGAGTGTACCTTGATGAAACGCTCCGGGTTGTCGGGTGGAAAGTAAGGAGCAAGGTCACAGCTTGAGTCGCACTCCCGACGGAGATGCTTGCACGCTGCGCACGGGCGAATAATCTCTCTTGCCATTACTACACATTAAATTAACAAATTCAATTACTAAGTTCATTCAACAATACAATATATAACACACAAAAAGTGAAAACGAAATCCATTGTCTATTTTTTTTTCTTGACCTAACAGCGCCATGCGATATTAAAGAATTTTTAAACGATCAAAATTTTCAACGATCTCGGATATCAATTTTCAACGATCAAAATTTAAGAAATAAGAGAGAAAAAAAATCTTAAAATGAAAAGAAGAATCTTACTTTGAAGAAGAAGAAGTGCTATGAAAGATGAAATGTTTTTTTGAAACATTAAATATGAGATGTTACAAACAAAGCCTTCTTACTCTATTTATAATGAAATGCTATCTTTTTTTATTATTATTTTTTGACCTAAATATGTGAACAATTCTTTACATTAAACTCTTTTCTTTTCATATCACATGTCTAGAATGGTCGCATATGTTATGTAAAACTAACAACAAACATTTCATAATTTAAATATAAAATATGTACTCTTAAAAAAATTAACAATTTGAATATTTAAATATAACATAAATTTTTCAGAAATTAAATACTACTATGGAATATTTAATTAAATATAAAAAATATTAATTTCATTGATTTTTTTACTAAAAATAGATAATAAATTTTAAAAAATATTAATGCTAATTGAAATTATAATTATTAGTGGTATCAATCAGGTAAATATTTCAAAGAAATCATTTCATAATTTAAAGTCAAACTTATATATAAAATATGAAGAAATTAAATGCTACACATTAATTATTTTAACATAAAAATAATAATTATATTAATTTTCTAACAATGACAAATAATCACTTATCTGTCCTTGTGAGCGTAGTTTAGTTGCTAAGGACAATGCATAATATATGCAAGGTTTGTGGTTCGAACCCCGGTCACCATAAAAAAAGATAATCACTTATCTCAGTGATGAGAACTTAGTCTTGTAACCTTGAGGAACTGAGTTTATCTATCCTTGAGGAAGGTTGTAAAATGGCCACTAATACTTCTTGAGCCAATATAATTTCCCCCTTTGCAATTTAAAAAAATATATAATTATTTTTATGTTGCAATTTAAAAAATATTTAGTATTTTAAAAAATAATATTTTGATTAGTCCTCTAAAAAATATTTTTATTCGTGTTAATTTTTTTTGTTTGTCAAGTCAGGAGAAAGGACATGCCTCAAGGAAAAATAGTGACAGCCCAACTAGGTTGGCACCTCACTGCACTCTCATCCTAAACCGCTAATCTCAAAAAAATTATTAGAAAAAGATAAAAGTATATACAAGAGGGTGGACTAGACCAAAACCCTCTAAAACATATAAAATAGGGAAGAAAAAAAATAAACCATCGTCTAAGGGAATCTGAAATTAGGCAGACCACAACGGTTCCCAATAAAATCAGAATGCAATTCTAGTGGTAACACAGACAACCAAAATGAACTCTAAACTGAATGACCCATATATGCCAACTTATCTGCACAACATAGTAACTCTCGTGTCGGAGTTACCAAAACCTCAAACATTCTTAGAAAAAACAATCATAGAACCGTTGGAGATGGCTCACCCCTGAAACGGGTTCGATACGGAAGCTTCCCAATATTGGTGTTAAATAAAAGTATAATAAAGTTTATAATATTATTAATTTTAATTTATTATACAAACCATATATGAGAAGAAGAAAAAATACGTGCACCATCAGTGTAAATTAGTTTTACTAAAATGCTTCAAGAATTGTCGTATATGTAATGTAAAAGTAACAATCATTTCATAATTTAAATATAAAATTTGATGGACTATTTTTGTTATTCAAAACCACTATTATAACCTGTGTTCAAAAGGGAGCTCTGTGCCCGTTTACCCACTTGTTTTATTGTTCTACAACATATGTAAATTATAAATAGTAGTTTTAATGCATTTGAGTTGATTTGGTGGTTTTGGTTTGAAATATTGGGTTATGCTCATTTTAAGATCTCAATTTCGATTTCTTCCGATGCTAATATCGATGGGCTACTCTATACAGAACTTTAAAAGGGGTCCTCGTAAGTCGAAGGTGAAATTCATTTGCAATGACAACAATAATATATCATTCTTATGTATGCAATTTGTTTACAGATATAACCAAAAGAATCTAAACAGGGTCCCAAAATCATTTACCCCATTTATATCTTGTTATATATAGATTAGATAGTCACTCATTTTTTTCTTTCCAAAATTACCCTCAACTGTAAATACAAATAACACAAATAACAAACAAATAAGACTAAATTTAAATATTAAAATAAAAGTGTAACAAACAGGATATGAGTAACATTTATAGCAACTCTAAAGTCAAACAAAACAAATTATCAATTAGTAGAGAGAGAAACTCTCACTTCTCTCTACCTCTTCTCTCGAGCTTTGTCTAGGGTTTCCCTTTTCATCTAAGTGGTGGTTGTTCCCAGCACCTCCTGGTCCACCCTCCCTACTTGGGAGTAGACCCCTAGGTACTCCTAGTATCCCTTTCCTTTTTTCCTTTGATCCTAGATTCCGAAGTGTTATTCCATGGAGGGTTGGAAGAGTGTCCAAACCACACAACAACCCATCAAGCTTCCATCTAGTGCTGTCAAAGATCTCTCTCAAGGAGAGAGACCCCCACCAAAGCCTCACCCTCAAAACCACTTCTTTGTGACTGCTCCAACTTCACCAGATCTAAGTTTGATTCGGCCACCACTAAAACCACCATGGTTTTATTTTGAGTTGGTGCCTTTGACTTTTTCATGCTTTAGCTCCATTGTTGTTATGTTTGATTGTATCTTTATGTGTTATCCTTCTATCATGTTTTTCAATTTTTGTTCATGTTTATGTTTTGTTATGGTTGCACAAAAGTTATTTGTTAAAATGTCTCAATGTAGTTGGACTTTTTAGACTAGAGCTATGTGTGTAGATTTGAAAGTGGCTGCCAACAATCTTTATCTCTTCTCAACCAAACAAATGGATTCCATATCTATGGTGAGTTTGACTAATTCCCACATATAGTCGATATGTGCTTGCAAAAGTCAAAGAAACGATCCTTAATTGGATAGATAAAAAGACTGTGGATTTTCTCTTCTCCTTTGTCAATGATCACTTGTGAAAGAAATTGGTTTGGGTGATAGGTTGTAGATATTGGTTTGCTAAACCACTTTTGATTTATGTACTCTCAAAATGTAATGTTGTCCAAGCATTGGCTTATTTAGCTATATGTGCTGCCTTTAATTTGTTGTTGAGGAATGTCTCCACATATTGTGTTCAAATCATTTGTAATGCTCTTTGTTTCGATCAATGAAATTATGTGTTTACCGTCACACAAAAATTGTTGTTGGGGTCAATAAAAAAAATAAGAATTTAGATTATATTTTTTGTTAGTTGGTGTCATTGAAATAAATAATCATGGTTAGTTTGGTTTGTTATAATTAAAAAGAAACAAACAATTATATTTTTAATTTTAATCAAAATCAAAATTTCATAAAAAAAAATACAGTTCATAATTTTCAAACGTTAGCGCAATAATGATAATAGAATTATCTAGAAGGAAGCAAATAAGGTGATAATTTAATGTCAAGGGGAAACTTTTAAATATCTAATATTTTTATGAAATATAATTTTAATTAGTATTAGATAAAATTATGATAAAGGTTGTAATATTATTAATTATAATTGATTAAACAAACCATTTACGGGACAAATATTTGTCCTTAAGATGATCATTGACGAATAAATTAGTTTTTGTTTGGAACTTGCATGGGAGGTGGGACTAATATAAACACGGATTCAACAATGTTTCTCAACTCATGCATAAAATGATTAAGGGAAATGTTAACTTCTGATTTTGGAATACAAGTTAAGAAACTAAATATAGAAGTTTTTTTCTTGAAAATTGTGCATTCATGTCTTACAAGTTTCAAAAGTTATCTTTTCAATATAAAATTTATTTTTAATTCTATTTTAAGCTTCTTAACTTGTGCCCTAAGGGTACAAGTTAACATGACCCAATGATTAAATTAAGGGTTAATTAAATTTTAATCCCTATAAATATTCACAGTTTTGTTTTTAGTCCTACAAAATAAAATCATACTTTTTAGTTCCTATAAAATTTTCCATCAGCATTTTTAGTCCCTATAAAATTTTCCAGCAGCTCTTTTAGTTCTGTCAAAAAATTCCATCAACAATTTTGGTCCCTAAAATGCTTAAGGAAAATGTCACAGAGAGTAAAAAATGTGATTTTATTTTATAAGGACAAAACTGTGAATATTTATAGAGACTAAAAACTTAATAACCCTTAAATTAATATTGGAAAATGCTAAAGAGTGTCCTTGAGGTATTGGATAAGAGGGAAAAAAATATTGTATTGGAAAATGGTAAATAGTGATGAATTTAAATTTTTATAAATCAAAATATTGTTGAACTCAATGCAAACATGTTACTTTTGCCAATGCTATCACTCATTAGCGTAACTTATTAATATTTTGATAAAATTCGTGTCAACTGATATGTTTTTATCTATAAAAAAAAAAAAACGACAAGTATGATAGTCAATTTTGTACATTTGCTAATTTTCATGCAGACAATCCAAAAAGAGTTTTGAGAATTTATTTGTATCTAAGAATATGATGAAATTGCTTTGGTCGGCCCAACTAATTACATATAGAAAATAAAAGGGAATAATCCAACCACAAAATCTGGAACACATTGAAAAATGTTTTTATAGATGACGATATTCAGCCTTGACATAACTTGTTCTTGTTTAAGCCAACGAGGTGTAACTTTCATGTTGATGGCTTTCTCCTACACTACTAGTAGTATGCTCCTTATCGAAACACGAGGGTGCCTACAAAAGACACACTGATGTCAAAGTCAAACAATGTGCTAGCTAGAAGCAAAAGTATTGTCAGCGAAGTATTACATGATCGTACCTAGGGAGAAGACCCCTTATTTATAATATGCGTCCTTGTGATGCACTTGAGTTGGTTGCTATTTTTATCCCTAAGATTTGGTTCAAATTGTTAAGAGAAACATAATCTGAGATAGGCGTTGTCGCCTATATGATTTAAATGCATTCCTAGATGATATGAATTATTTAGTGCTTGTTTGGGAAAAAAGCAAGTTTGGAGGATTTCCAAAGCAAAATTGCAGTGATTTTTAAAAGTCGGCAATTGGAGCTTTTGAGTTAAAGTGGGTTGCTGCTGTACTTTTACTGAAAACGTGGGTAGAAAAACTCGGTACCAAACAGGCTATTAGTGATTGTTCGATGACTTGTTAGTATTAAAGGTAGTGGAGCACGTCGGTGCATAATCGTTCATGATGTGAAAATGAGGTGGTTTCCTAATGTGACACGGGAGGTATAGTCTTGTGTTGTGCCATGCTTAGTGTCGAGGTGAGCACCTCATGTTGACTTTCAATTGTTCTTGTTATTGGGTTTGATTCCATTTTACATGTAAAGAAAAAGAAAACATGAAGAAAGTGATGAGAAAAATGGATTTCACAAAACCTTTAAGATAAAGGAATAAATGATCGTACTTGAAGTCCAAGTCAATGCAAAATGGTTGAAAAGTTAATGACAATCACTAAATGCTCATAGCAAGATCCCAAATGCTTGTAGCCAAAATAGTAAAGAAGAACCAAAGCTTCGATACAAAAAATAGAGGCCACTACGACCACTCGTAGTCCCAACATATGATCGTAGTGACTATTGGAGTGCAAAGGATGCCTAGGGATTTTAATTGTTGTTAGGCACAAATCCGAATCAATCACAATTATGCATAACAAATTGAATGATCTCAAGACTAAGTTATTTATGCATTTTATTCTCCACGTTCTGGATTTTCTCTTGAACTTCCTTCAACCTATGTTCAAGAACCAATAAAATACCCACATACCAAAATTATTTCAAGAGGAAAATTCAAGAAGATACCAAAAGAAACCCATAATGTGAAGAATGAAATGACTAAATACCCTAGTCTTAAGATCATTCAATTAGTTATGCAAAATCCTAATTATTTCGGTTTTGTGCCTCCAACAATCAAAATCAATAAAGAAGTCACATTTCTCCTAGTCGTCAATTTTTTAGTTGACAAATGCTTAACTTCACAACTTAAAACTTCTAAAACAAATGTTTTTTAGGTCTGAAACAGGGTGGGTTTGAGAAAATATGGTTGTTATTTATAAGTTTTTGTTCTCGACTGGTCAGAAGAGCAATCACACGTTAACACGTGGCATAACTTACATCACCTTAAGGCTTTGCGCCTGAAAGAGCACGCCAGTTTATGTGTACTGCGCAACACAGAAGCGCGCCCCCGCGCAAGGATCACCTTACACGTGTGCTCCTCCGTCCCTAATCACACGCCGCATAACCCGGAGATGATTATGACCAACGCGCACCTATTTAAGGGAGAACTTGCTTCACCCTCAGTGTATAATTCACTTTCCACAACACTTTCTACACATTCTTTCTCAGTTCCGTTACTAACTTGAGCGTTGGAATGCTACCGTACATGCAGACACCTTTCGTTCCACCGTGAAGACTCAACGTCGTTGTGCCGGAAACCGTTGCCGTCACATTGAAGCATTATCCGTCACTGTTGTCACGCATCCGTTCTCACTGGACAGATCAAATTTCAACTATCCAAAAATTTAATAATTTTATTGCAAACTAAAATGGTAAATATCACACTTCTAGAATGGTCGTATATGTGAAGTAAAAGTAAAAGCCACCGTTTCATAAAAATATTATGAAGAAAAAAAATCATTTTTACACTTCTAGAATGGTCGTATATGAGAAGTAAAAGTAAAAACAATAATTTTATAATTCAAAGCAATCATTTATTAAAAAAAATGTAATATGAAAAATAGAATTTAATAAAAAAAAATATAACATAAGATATGAAAAAAATTAAATACTATATAAAATTTATTTTCTTATAAAATATTAATTATATTACTTTTCTAAAAAAATAGATAATTACCTTTTCCCCTAAAAAATAGATAATTACCTTTAAAAATTATTAATATTGATTGTAATTTATTAATTTAATGCACTTGAATAATTTATCATTCAATGATTTAGACAAAGGACAAAAATAAATAAATACTTTCTCAAAATAATCAAATAAATAATAATAATAATAATAATTAAAGGAATAGAATTATCTAGAAGGAATCAAATAAGGTGATAATTTCAAGGAACAAATTTTATAAATATTTTATATTTTTATGAAACAATATTTTAATTAGTGTCTTTTTTTTTTCTTGTAATTTCGAGCAGTGCTAGATATTTGTGACTATCTTGTTTAAACTTTTGGGTGATTCTCTTTTTGCACACCTTGTGCAAGATGATCACTCACGTTGATATAATATATTGCATTTTGGCTTGTTAAAAAAAATTACTGTGATAAAGTTTAATTTATAATATTAAATAAAAGTATGATAAAGGTTATAATATTATTAATTACTTCAAAAATATATATTATTAATTACAATTTATTATACAAACCATTCATGAGACAAAAAAAAAAAAACATTCATGAGACAAATGTTTTTTCTTTTGGAACACGAGACAAATGTTTGTCCCTAATCAATACTTAGTTTTTATCATAAAGATAAGACTTTATTAAAAAATAAATAAATTGGAGGGACCTGAATAGTTAACAAATAATCATTCACGAGTAAATTAGTTCTTGTATGGAACTAATACAAACACGAGATCAATGTTTTTCACTAATGTATAAAATGAGACGTTAATATTTCGATAAATATTTGTGTCAAATGATATGCTTTATCTATTAAAAAAAAATGACAAGTAGTCAATTTTTTTTACATTTGTTAAGAGTTTTGAGGTTTTATTCGTACCCAAAAATATGAAATTGAAGAAAATATTTTGGCCAGTCTAACCAAAATCGAATGACACTGTGTCATTCTAAAATGAAAAGAGAATAATCCAAATACAAAACTTGGAACACACTAAAAGGTTTTTTTAGATAGTGATTTTCATCCTGGATTACCTCCTACCAGACGTTTGTGGTTTCTCCTTCGCGATTGATTGTATGCTCATTCTCCAAACAAAGGGGATGTCAAAGTCAAGCACTGTGCTAGCTGATAGGCGATAGCAATAGTAGTGTGAGCAAAGTATTTAATTATCATACCTGGGTTTATCATGACGCATTCTCATGATGCTCTTGAATTTGTTGCTATTTTCACTCGTAAGATAGATGTGGTCGCCTATCAGATTCGAATGCATCCTTAGATGATAGAGACTGTTTAGTGATTATTTGATCAGCGGCGAAGCTAGCGAAAATTCTAAATAGGGGTCAAATATAAAGAAAAATAATTTTTTTAAAACCAATATATGAAATTTACGGATAAAATATATTTTTAGTCCCATAAATTATAATTTTTTAGGTTTAATCCTTACAAAAAGTTTATTCAATTTTTGTCTCGTCTTTTTAAAGTTTTACAAAAAAAAAAGTGTTTTTAGTCTTACATTAATCTCTATAACAATAAATTAAGGCCTAAAGTTAAAAAATTCTTAGGAACTTTACTTCAAAATTGCAAGTATTGTAGATACTAAAAACAAATTTAATCCAAAGTTAACCATTATATATAAAAAAAATACTATATTTTTTAATTATATGAAATGTAAATTAAAGCAGCAACAACAAACGAAATACAAATTGACATGTTTACAGGAATAAATATTGATGTAAACCTAATAATTTCCAAATTTTATCCATATCATCTTATATTTTACCCATAGTGAAAATGCATTCTAACTCCATGACAAATGAAGTGGGTCTTTCCCGTAAAAACAAAAACAAGGTGGGTTCATGAAATGAGTCAGTTAACCATAGTTCCAACATTTCGATGCATAATTTAAAAGGCAAATCAAAATATTTCTTCATAAACTAAATAAATAGTCATGAATTTTCAAAATTTTATTAAACCAGTCTTTCTCATATGTGTATAAAAAAATTTGCTTTCACATATTTAAGTAAATAAAATCAACAACTAGTGTGATTCAACTATTTAACAAATTTTTGTATATACAAAAGAAAAATATTTAACAATTTAATTATTTTTTAAATAATTATCAAAATGTTACGTGACCAAGACCAACGTGTCTTTTACTAGTAAATGAATAAAGATAAAATAAAATTTAATTTCAGAGAGGTTTGATGAAAATTATCAAACTCCATTATAATGTATTAGCAATTAACCAACAAATCAAATTCCATTAAAATGCTTCTAAACTGTTGCTGGGTTCTTTAGACTTATTGAGACAATACCAAAAATACCCTTTATTAAAGCTAATCTACATTCCATTGCATTTTTAAAAACTCATAATTAATGTTTAAATATTCACACATTAGTGGGCCACATGACCTTTACATCACATCCATTCACAAATATCCAACAACTATGGTTCATTTTGCATAAAAATAAAATAAAAAATGGCAGTCATGTATGGTACAAGACCCATAAGGGTCATCCACGGGAGACGGCACCTTGATAGCTTGGACTTCAGATGAGCTAACTACAAGAGAAAATTAAAATATATTTTTTTTTCTTGACCAAAATAAAAAAAAATTAGTTTGTGAGTTGATGTTCTTTATGGTTCTTAATTTCAGGCTCTTTGATCAGTATTATGATTTTAGACATTTGTAATGAGCTCACCTTTAAAATAAAGAGTAAATTACACTCCACTCCCCTCAAAGATGCTTGAATTACACTCCCTTCCTCTCTTATGTTAAAATATACACTACCCTCCCCTCTTATTCAAAACATATTAGAAAATATTTCAATCCCCTCCCTTAAGAGAAGCATGAATTACATCCCCCTCCCCTCGTATGTTAAAATCTACACTTTACTCCCTCAATAATTTTTTTTTATTTCTAATAATCTAGCAAAAAAAATAATAATCTAACACACTTCGAAAATAAATAGTATTGCGGATCTATTTTAATATAACCAAAATTTGAATACAAATTTTTTCGCTATTTTTTTTCACAATTTCATTAACATATAGTTTTAAACCCTATTATAAAATATGAAACAATTCAAAATAAAATTAAAAGATGTGAAAAATTACTAAAGACAATAAAATATGGTTATTTAAATGTTAATTTTATACTCTAAATTATAAAGTTAATAGCAAAATATTTAAATTTAATTATCATTCATATTTAAACTATAAAGAAATGAATTTATTTTTCTAAAATGGTGGTTCAAAATTAGTATATATCATAAAAAAAAATTATTTAAGTTAAAATAGATTAAAGTGCAATGCATATTTAATTATTAAGGGAGAGGGTTGTAATTCAAGCATCTTATTGGGGAGGGGAGTATAAATTTTATTTTTCAAGGGAGATGAGTGTATATTTTAACATAAGAGGGGAGAGGAGTGTAATTCAAGTATCTTTGAGGGGAGGATGGGTGAAGATCCTCTCCATTTCTTAAAGAAAATGGAAATGTCAATTACTATAGTTTTGAAGTAAATATATAATATAAATGTACATATTTCAAGAATTGAAGACATTAATTGCACATTTATACATCAAAACTTTGGTAATGGTAGAAATTGAGAGAACTTAAAATGGAGAGGATCTTCATCCGACCATAAAGGTATTGAGTAAATTTGTCTAAAGAGAGAGCTACTTTCATTCTCCTCCATTAGTTTTGTCAAAATCATACAATTTCATATTTACCAACCTGAAGGAAAAAAAAATATGGGTTCCTCCCGTGTTTAAATAGGTAAATTTCAAACAATTTTTTTTTCTCGACTCTCCCGGTGCGTGACTCTATTTGGTAAAAATAGCTTATAGTTGATAACTGATGACTGATAGTTTATAATGGATAGTTGATGACTAGTGATTTATAGTTGATAACCTAATTAAATGTTTGGTAAAATTAGCGGTTCAACTGACTGATAAATGTAAAATGACATAAAAGAACCATCTTAATTCATTAATTTAATGTATCTTTTATATACTATTTTTTATAAAATATTTAAAATACTTAGAATTTATTAATTTAATGTATCTTTTATATAATTATTTTAAATTTATTTTCATTAAAAAGTGATATACTTTACAGAAAAAAATCGTAACACTAAAATATGCTTCTATCCATTATTATTTTTTCTATGCATTCATTTTAAATTATAAAGTATAAACTAACAACAAAAGTTATGAATCTCTAAAAAGTTTTTATTTTTATTTTTATGGTGGCCGAAGTTCGAACCTCAGATCTTGCATATATTATGCATTGTCCATACCAACCGAGTTAAGCTCACGAGAACTAAAAAGAAAAATATTATAAACGTAACCCTCTGTCCTTAAAAAAAAATAAAATTATATAACGTAACCTCCTGAAAAAAGAAATATATATAAACATTAAACGCATCATTTTTTCCTTTATTTTTTTGACGGAAACAATATATATAAGTAGAATATTAAATCTATTTTATTTAATTAAAATAAACTATAAAGGATAACAACATATTTTAGATAAAATGATAAAGATATAATTGGAAGAAAAGATTATAAGCTATAAGATCAAACACCACTTAAAATAACGTATAAAAAATAAGTTATAAGTTCGTGATGAAATGATGTATATTAAACGAGGCTTTTTTAGTCATGCGAGCTTATTTGTTATAAGCTTGTTTTATGACCTTGCCAAACAAATCATTTGTATTTTTTGTAATTTGTAACAAAATTATGAATTTAAGAAAATCATAGTAAAAATTAAGTTAAAATTTTAAAAAAAATGCACAAATAGGTGAATAACCTAAAACCCCTAACCTGAAAACCCCATTTCGCGTTACAGAGAGAAACAGAGAAAACAATCATGGCGCAGTGGTGGCGCTCCGCCGCGAGCCACCTCCGATCAACGGAGGTTCACCCTTTAACCTCATCCTCACTCCGTCGCAACCACTACCACACAATCCAAGCAATCCCTCGAGAAAGCACCGGCAGGAAAGTCGCCGCCATAGACAGAAAGCAAGGTCGAATCCCCGCCGTTGTTTTCTTCCAGGACCTTCTCGAAAAATCCCCCGAAGCTCGATCCACTTCAAGGAAGCAACTTCTCACTGTTGAGAAGAGGCAGATTAAGGCAGTGCTGAACTCCATTGAAGCTCCGTTCTTTTGTTCGACCCGTTTTCCGCTTCAGATTCGTGCTGGTTCTGGATCCACTCATTTGCTCGAAAGTGGAACTGTTCTACCTATCAAGGTTACATTTTTGCATTTGTTATGTTTTTAAATTTTAATTTTATTTTAATTTTGGAAATGTGAGTTTAGGGTTTGTGTTTTTGTTTGTGTAGATTCATAGGGATGAAGAAAGTGGGAATATTTTGAATTTGGTGTTTGTTTGGGCTGAAGATGGTATGAATTTGAAGGTTGATGTTCCTGTTGTTATCAAAGGGGAAGATGTTTGTCCTGGTCTTAAGAAAGGTAAGTCCATTTTTAATATGAATTTGTTAATGTAATGTGAAATAATTGAAAGGTAATTCTTGCTATCAATAGTTATAATCATTTTTATGGCTTATTTATATGATTTACTGAATCATATGGTTTTTTGTTTTGTTGGAATCAAAGTACTTCTCTGTTATCTACTTTATGATCGTTTTAATTAAACATGGTGTATCAGTTGGAATAAAATAGAAACTAAAACTAGAAACAAAGTAATGTTATTTCAACAAGTAAATTTTTAGGCCAAACTATTGAGATGTGGATTTCAACGATTGATCTTTAGACATGTGCATTGCACTATGTTGTGTCCTAAGTTTCAAAATTATATAGCAGTAAGTGAATCACACATTTATTCACAATAAGTGATCTTGACCTTTAAATTGAGATCGCGTGTGTTAGGACCCCAAGAATTCTAATATTTAGATTAGAGGAATGGGTAAAGCAAATTCAAATGGATGAAGATAAAGACTGCAAACAGTTGAAGAACATCTTATTTGTGTAGTGAGATTGAAAGAGAAGGTTAAGAAGGTATACAATGAAGATGATAACCTTGCTATCAAGGCTACTCCAATGGAGTACTCTCCTTGAATAGAGCTTTCTCTAGTCACAGTTTAATTATTCAAAGATATCTTTCCCTCTACCCTTGTGAGCTATTTGAAGACTTTCTAAGAATAACCAAAATAACAAATCTTAACAACCACCTAACAGAGTTATTAGCTAACTTCTAATTAACTTCTTAACACTAATTTTAACAAACTCCCCTTTATTCCAAGTCCTAATAGCATGTCTCATATTTCACAATAAATTCAGTGTAAGACGATCTCGGTCATTTATTTGTGATCAGACGGTCAAAGATTAAAAATTGCGTCCCGCACTCACATCACTTAATCCGTTTCCCACCCTGTGAGAGGTAAATATCTGTGCTGAGGTGCGAAAGGGACTAATAAATGAGATAGGTGATTTTAAACAATTAATATGCCTTGTCATGTTTTAAGATTGACAATAAGTTTTTTTTGTTTTTATTTTTTTTATAAGATGCAGTTGTAACTTGGTTTTTTGTAATGTCTGAGAGTGTATGGAATGTCTTTTGTCTCGCAGTATCTTGCAGATTGGCTTTCATTTCTTCTATTATGGTGCACAGTTGTCAACCCTGATAACAGCACAGGGCAGCTGAACCCAAAACCTCTACAGCAGGATTGCCACTATACTGAAATTTTTAATACAAGTTAAATATAATAAAACACATGTGCATGCCTATGTTGTTAATCCCAGAGAGTAGCACTGACCCCCTAAAATGCTATAGCGGATAGCAGGGATAGCCGCTATCGCAAAGACAAAATCAGTGTACAAAGTAAACATAAATACCAAAAAATAGAAAAATACACAATTAAATAGATCATTATACTTATAAATAAAGAACCTAAAGTACACAGCAATAAAACTTAAACAGAGAAGTAGAACATATCAAACTGAACTTAAAGTAGGAAGGAGAACGGAACGATTGTTTGTGAGCAAGAACATAACAAAATGAAGAACAAACATTACCCTTAAAAGGGTTTGAATTGGCATTTATACCCTTAAAAGGACAACAAATTAAAAAAAGGATTTGAGGAATTTCTCCCCAAAACCCTAATAGTGGATGCGATAGTGGTTTGGGTCTGCAATCAGCGTTCGCATCAATCGCTATTGCTGACGGCGGCTCGCATGCTAAAAGTGTTGCGCTGAACCCTTTCACCGCTGTGCTATTCCGCTATAGCGGCGCTATTGACAACATAGGCGCACCCGCACCTACACACACACACATATCTGTGTGTGTGTGTGTGTGTGTGTGTGTGTGTGTAAGTCGAAGCATTCAGTTGTGCAGTGTTATGGCTGTCATGACTACCAGCCACCATTTAAAAAACACCGCGTTGTGTTTTTGTTTTCCAGCCACTGCTGCAGCTATCACAGTGGAATTCACATCAAATTGCGAGAATGCAGCCACAAACATGAAACCCATTTAAAACTCCTTTTTGCCCTCAATCCTAAAGTTAGCACGTAAAGACATCTTTTCAGATAGAATATTTGCCTTTTAGAGCTTACTGCCTCATAGACATTGTAAAGGGTTCATTGCCTCCGAATTTGTTTGGAAGATAACAAGCACCTTGTTTTGACTAAAGCCCACTGCTCGCCCATTGTAGTTTTGAATAGGTCCTTTTTTCTTCCTGGCCTTGCCTCTGCACAGAGTGACGCTATTCCTTCACGTTCTCTGTTTTTTTCTTTGTTAATATACTCTCCTACTCACTGCTCAGCATTTATGGCATTATCCACTTAGCCACAAAGGTGCAGCTCTACAGACCCAAAACACCCCTGCATTAGTCTCCTCCCTTTTTTGTGCCTGGTTAGCGTGATTGTTGGCATGTCATGGTTGTGGTCTTGTGGAATAATTTGAAAGATATTAACTAACAATCGACTGTCCTAATAAGTGGATATTTTCTCTTAATTTTGACATTCTTTTCTTGTCTTACTCTTCTATCTTAGCTATTGATTCCGTAAAAAGCTATGAAACAGCATTAGGTTAAAACACTGTTTGATTCAAGAGAGCTATGGAACGCAAGAAATCCTGAATAAGTAAGTTCAATTTAGAAAACAAGGAAAAAAAAAATCATAATGCAAAGAAAGAACTAAACGAAAAGGTTATTAATTATAATATTTTCTTCTAATGTATTTTTTTGACAATGTATGTTGAAGATATATTCAACTTTCCAACTTTGAGTTGTTCATGACTTGTGCCTGTTATATGCCTTAGGACTTCTGCTGTTAGGTTGGGTCAATAAACTTGTATATTATGCTTTGATAATATGTGCCACTGCCTTAAAATATCAACGTTCATAATTCAAGGCAGATGATGTTTTCTTGCGGGGGGGATATTGATTAAATGTGGGAATTCAATGTGGTTTCTACTGCTAATTCGGTCTATACTTTTTATGCTATTATTGCAGGTGGATTTTTGAATAAGATCAGAACTAGTCTAAGATATCTTGGTCCCTCTGAGCACATTCCTTCAAAAATTGAGGTGGATATCAGCAATTTAGATATTGAAGATAGGATATTCATGCGTGATATCGAGGTTCATCCATCCTTGAAGCTTCTGAATAAGAATGAAAACATGCCCATATGTAAAATAGTTCCAACTAGTTTGGGAAAACAAGAAGTAGTTCCAACAAGTTTGGAAAACCAAGAACCGGTTGGTGCGTGATCACTGGAACAACATATGAAATTCGACCATGGGCATTCATTTAAAGGAATGCAAAGGCCTCCAAATAAACAGTGTTAACTCCGTGATTTGATGATATGTTGGCAGTGATGAGTACAAAGACCAGTGATGTTAACCGTTTTGTATTAGACTTCATTGTTGTTTCAATATAGGTTGCCGTTGTTTTATAATGGATTGATTATTTTCATTCAATCTTTGATGGCAGAGTTGTTTGTAGCTTTTGTTGTTTAGTTCTTATATTTTTCTATACTTTTTTTTGGTCAAATATTTTTCTATACTTTTACTTTTAATATCTATTTAAAAAATAGTGTATCTTTAATTTCAGGGGGATTAAAAATGTTACTTTTTAAGGATTAAACATGAATAAAATTTGATTATAGATCAACGATGTAAAAGTGTTTTAAGGATTACAATCTCAATCTTTAATTGAAAACAATTAATCACATCTTGATATATATTTGCTCCCTCCTTTATTATACGTTTCAAAAATTACTCCATGCCTTGTTAAAAGATTTGGTGAAATGGTTCTGTTCCACTTATCCTTATTTATTAACTTTATTAGGTCTGCAGCGCACCAGTTATTATGTAGTAAGCCGTCGTTACTCTTTCTCTCCTGTCTCCTATCTCAATCTCTGCTCTTCTTCTCCCTCAGTTTTTTCTATTCCCTTCATCCCCTTGGTAGAACAACGATCTAATCATCCTCATCGCCTCCACTTCCGACCACCTCACCGTAAACCACCGCGAAAACCATGAGATTGAGAGTGAACTGATCCAGAAGAGAGTCTTGCTTCAAATCCATATCTCAAATTGGTTTCAACCCATGAAAACACATTGAATTTGTTGACCTAATTCCATTTCTCCAGGTACTCAATTTAGCTACATCTGCTGTAAGCTATTTTTTTAATTTCAAAATTCAAAATCTGTGTTTGTTTCTGTTTCATTTGAATTAACTTTAAATTACTTGAATTTTTGTATTTTTTGGTTTTATTAGGTAAACAATGGTGTTCTTAAGAATGATAAGTGCTAAAATGAATGGGAGGATCAAGGCTGAAAGTTAATGCAGTGAGTTTTTTTTT
>Ga0315914_1004208_pt1 | contig 21576 bp, 11 predicted proteins | sample MpolenodulesMG_FD_203920 | JGI IMG/M metagenome (GOLD analysis project Ga0315914, IMG submission 203920) | Medicago polymorpha root nodule microbial communities from Los Angeles, California, United States - elongated nodules | ecosystem: Host-associated > Plants > Roots > Nodule | place: USA...
TAGTTGAAGATTCACTGAACTGAGAGAGAGAATCAGCGACTGGGTTTGTTTGTTGTTGTGAGAAAAGCTTGCAATTTGTGCAATTTGTTTGTGAGAAGATTCAGCAAACTGAGAGAGAGAATCACCGACGATTTGTTTATGTGAAGAGGAGAAGTGATTAGTGTGTATCTGAGGAGAGAAGAGAAAACACGCTTGATGCTTCTCTGGGGAGAAAGAAATACAATATTCTCGTTAACCATTACTGGCGGAAATAGCATACTATTGGCGGATTTCTTGTTTTAATTACTGACGGATTTGTTGAATTTCTGACGAATAATTAACTCACATTATTACTGCGGATATATACGGTTACCGGCGGACATAATTATATCCGGCTGTCCAGCATTATAATTTCTGACGGATACTTTCCGTCAATAAATCATGGCAGGTTCGTTCTTGTTATTACTGACGGATTTATCCGTTAGTATTGTAAGTCTCTGAATTATTGAGGGTTTTTTCCATCAGTAATATTATTGAGGGTTTTTTTTTATGTTATTGAAGGTTTATTCCGTCAGTAATTACTGAGGGTCTAAATCCCTCAATAATGCAATTTTGAATTGCTTAGTAATTTGAGGTATTCTTGTAGTGTATGATAAGCATCAACAGACAACAAAACATCAATTACCAAAAACCCAGAGTCAACATCATCTTGTGTAAGCCTCTTCTCACATTTGTGCTCAAAGTTTACGTCATTATGGACAAAAGGGACAAGTATCATCTCAAGCTGATGGAAAGGGAGCACTTGTTTCTCAATTACAAACTTCATGGGAGGGGTAAACTTAGGGTAACGCTTCAGCTTGCCAAACCTATCCTTCAAATTGATGCCAAACTTGCCTGGACGCACAAACACCATAGTAACCCATGCACCAAAGCATATGTTGTAAAAATCTCGCAGTGCACTCCATCCTTTTGTCAAGTACATTCCACCGTTGTACCTCTCAACCAAGACTTCAAATTCATTGTGGTTAGGGTCAACTAACGTAACATACTGGTAAAGTTGGTCACCGAAATCAACATCATTGGAAGCATGACCATGCCCTAACATACAAACAATTGAGTAAAAGCAATGTCAGTATCACATGTGTTAAACTTATATATTGCTTAAAACAAAGATTATCGCAACCCTTACATGTTCAACATCAAACTCCACAGCATATGTTCGATATTTGATATGTAGCTCATTCACAATCCTATCAAACTCAAAACCGGGATTCGGATCCAGCTGACCTGTTTACATAATAACAGAAGTTAGAATGGAACAAAAAAAAAGAATAAACAGTGAGGAAGCGTAATAACCAGTCAATGAATAGTAAGGCAACAAAGCTTGAAGAGAGTTATTCGCCATTGCAAACCGATTGAGATATGAGTTAGATGATGGTGTTGCTTCTATAATGATTGTTTTGGCTAGCATGTATTTATAGGAAAATCTGTAAGGCAAGGCATTAGGTAAGTCCATTATGTATGGGGAAATACAGATAACATTAAATAAAACTTTGGAATATAGAAGGACGTAGATGTGTGCGGTATTGGTATTGGAGTTTTGGTGGGAAGAGCATAACTTTGACTTCCGTGTTGTAAATAGTGAAAGTTGTTGGAGAAAAATTAATTAAACGGAAATCAGGTTTAGCGCCCAAATGAAATTAGGTTTAGGGTTGGGAGGGTAATGAGCATTGTTAAGAAAGATTAGAAAATAAGGATATATTTCAGATTGAAAAAAAGGGGTCAAATCAATGGAGTAAAAAAAAAGTGAATTTTTAAGGTTAAAACATTTATTTTTGTCCATTTTTCCATTTTTGGTTCGGCTGTCAATGCTGCTTGTGTATTGGGGTACTGCAGGCCCGTTTTTTGGCCTTCTGTTTGTTATTTCTTTCATTCTGTGCGGTACTTGTAGTGTGAATTTGGTGGCCTGTACCTTTTTTCTCTCCTGCATTGGATGTGCACTCTCTGTGTTGTATCTGTTTGCTGCCTATGCACTTCTTGTGCTTGGCCTATTAATGATTATGCTATTTCAAATAAAAATTATTGTTTGTCTCCTATGGCTGAGTCTGGTTGTGCATCATTGAGAGGTTGATGACAGTGAGAAAAAATATATAGTGTAGACAATCTATAGTAAAATCAATGTTCCCTTTTAATCTGATAGTTTAAAAAAACTTTCCCATGGTGGGAAAAGATTCCCCTTTTCCATGTTAAATGTCACCTCCCATCTCACGATAAAGAAGCCATTTTCCTGAATCAAAATCCAAAATGTAGTAGATTTGAAATGTTTTATAGAAATCATATGAGAAATGTTAACGAGTGTCCCCGGAGTACTCTTTAAGCACTTTAAATAGTAAGATTTGAATGAAAAGTTGTGTATTGAATGCATTGAAAATTGTAATAATTGACTTTTTAAAAGAATTATTACTAAATTTGGAATACTTAGAGAGTGTTCGGGGGCACTCATTAACAAGAACCAAATCACCAAATCATATTTATACACAATCGAAGAAAGGCGATTTCAAATCCATAAAAGCTTTGCACACGAAACCAAGTATCGACACAGAGGGAATCAAATATTCTAGTACAATAATTTCCTTATCTAACATCCATCATAATCACTTCCTCATTTGTTATCCAGTAAATATCACTGCCTCCACTATAAATTGGTTGCCAAAAAATGTGCCACTTAATGGGAGACTCTATTTTAGCTATCTCTTTCTAGGAGTTATCAATTCCAATTCTTAGCGCATAGAAAACATGCCAATAAACACCTGAAACCAAGTGGATAACTAGATAGAACAATTTGAATTTGTAAGTGCGAGGAACGCGTGCTATAATAAATTGATCTCTTAATATTATCTCTTCATGTGAAATGGGAAAAAGAAAAGGAGGAATTTTAAGCCAACACTTGAGGATGGGGTTCACGACAAAATTTTCGTTACAAACATTTGAGAGTAGCATGCCATCATAAATACCGATTAACCCCCCAGTATTTGAGGTGTTTCCAAATCAGTCCTTTCAAATTGGCCATGCATATCATCTTTAATATCCAAGAAATAAGAACTACCTTCCGACATGCAGTTTTCAACGTAAAGAGTGTAGAACATTCATGGCGTTCATATATACACTTTAGCAAAATCGAAGTTGTGAATAGTAGTAGCCCAAGCTTTCCAAACATATCTTGCAGAGTTAATTAGACAACTAAGAGGAACCAAACAAAAGATATCAAGCAACAAGTCTTGAGGGAGCAATAGTTTTGAAATCACTTTACAACTCTTACTAACTATCTGAGTTTTCATTCATATTCTTCGTCTTGGCATAATCATGTGACATAGAGTCTAAATCAGAGCTTGTTTATGGAGTTAAAGCTATGACATCTTCTACATCTACTCATTTTGAATTAATTAATATTATCCTGCTTCAACGGCTGCATATAGTATACGCCCTAGCAAACACGTTAGTTAAGAACCATTAATTTATTCCTAAAAAAAAAAAAAATTAATTTATTAAGATTATGCTTAGTAAAAAGTAGGATATAAGCTAACTTGAAGAAAATTTATAGTGGATATTGAATAAGTTAGGTGATAGCTTATGGAAAATAAGGTAGCAAATTGAATTTGAAGTGTTTCGAAAAAATAGAAGTTTAAGTATGTAAAATGACATAAAAATTATGTTAATTAATATTTATTTATTTTCAATTAAAATAACAACAATAAAAATGAGAAATGCTATAAATTAGTAATAAAAACATGATAGGCTAGTAAAAAAGTTTAAATACATCATGTAGTCCTTTAGATTAGATGTTTGTAATAAATTAATCATTTGTTTTTTTACATCAAGTTGATCATTTTAGTCTGTAAACGTTTACGCCCTTAACCTTTTAGACTCATTAAGTTGCTTGTTATTTACGATAATAGTGTAGTGTGTTTAGCTCATCCTATGTGTACAAACACGAAGCACTATAACTTATAACTTGCCTAAATGTCCTAAAACATTCATCAAGGCACAAATTCCTTTGAAAGTTCGGTAAAAAGTTAATGTGCAGGGGCGTTTCTGATAGTCTCTCATATGCGAATTTTGTCGTTTTCGTTCATTTTTCAAGTGTTCTTCTGTCTTGTAGTGCCTTGGAACTTAAAATGAATTATCTTCATCTTTCGTTGTCTTTAAATACCTTATAAGAACCATTGATGTTCAATCTTCATATCCTTGATCCTTCATGTGATGTCTTGTTTTGCCAGTTTACATGATTTCCCACTAAAAAGACTTAAAACACCTATGAAGTTGCATGATTAAAGACAAAAGTGAATTACAACGACTCGAATAAAAAAATCAAAAATTTCCTCATACCATTGACAACTCCTCCAAATGACTTCTAATTTGGCTTCAAATGCAAAGAAAATAACTAAAACCTTAGCCTGAAATATCATATGATGTTCCATCATCAGGTACCACATCCCGTCGGCGAGGTGGAGGTAGACGAGCATGAGGTGTTGAGGATGTTGAGGCTCATGAGATGTCAGGAGTTGCGGAGGAGTTACCTGCCACGGATTCGTATCCTAGTGGGGCATCAGACATGTTAGACCTCGACCACTATGTGCAGCATGCATCCAAACACATATGGAAGGGAGATGTAATACAATATCATATATGTTTTATTATTTTTGTACTAGCTTATGCATATGTATTATTTTTGTACTATGTTTTATTAGTTATTTAAACTGATAAAAAAATTTTGTAGCTTATGCATTTCTTTTATTGCTCCAGCTACAGTTGATGATCACATTCAGTATTTCGGTCAATTGGCGGGTTTATCGAGGTTTACTCATTCTTTTTTGACAGAAATATGACATGCTTGTGTCTAGGTTATATGGAAGGAAAGAAATAACATGATTTTTCAGCATAAGTCACTGACATCGGATCGTTTAGCAGACAGGGTCAAGTTTATGTCTTTTATTTGGCTAAAGGCAAATATGCCCAGTTTCGCCTTCAGTTATAAGGAATGGGGCGACATCCTTTATTGTGTATGGGGGTGCTGGTGTAGCTTTTTGTCTGTTTTTTTTTCGTTGTTCGCCTTTTGGTTTTGAATTCAGACTGTAACTTTGTTTGTGTTGGGTGTTCTCTTTTGCACATCTTATGCGAGATGAAATACATGTGGTAATTTAATATATTCCATTTTAGCTTGTTAAAAAAAAAAACTAGATGAGAGAAATCAGAGTTAGAGAAAACTATGTAACAAAATTATGAAAGTAGTTCCCGACTTTGAGTTTGTTGGACATAAGGTGTAAAAAAAATTAAGGTGAATAAAATACAAACATATAGGGGTATTGCATGTGCAGTTGTGCACATCCTTATAATAGACTAGTTACACCACTACTTAATAGAATTTAGTAATACTTCATCATATCATTATAAATGTCTCATTTACAATGAAATATTAATCATTACTTTTTTTACTATTATATTTTTATTTAATCTATTTCAATTAATCTAACTACGATTAATAAGAATATTTTAATAAATAAAATTTATTTTATTATTAAAATTAACACATCTAATAATTTTTTTTATATATTGTCATTATTTGTCTCTCTAGCTCCTCCCTCACTAAGACGACCTTAGTTTTTTCTCTTCCGTTTTCTTCATTGAGAGATAGTTTTGAGTCATTTGTTTATTCGAAATCACCACTTTTCATCATTTTTCTCTATATTTCAATATAAATAAGTTATTGTCACATAGATCTAGTTTTTTTTTCTTTGTGATTTTGTCGTCTCAATGCGACGTTGTGTTGTTCGTCGTCTTGTGCAACGTTGTTTGATTTTCCATCTTGTTGTAGTGTCCATTTGGTTTCTCTTGAAATATTTGTTATTCAATTAATGATTTGGGAGACAACGTTAATTTTATCATATTGTTTGTATATATTTTGTTGTCGTATGCTATTAGTTTATTCGTAGATTCATCTTTTACGTTTTTAAGAATGTTAAATGATACACTCTATTTATTTAAATGAATGAATATCGTTGTATTATTTTTTTTTAAAAACTTATAATTTCATATAAACGGCAAATAATTCAAATAAGACAATATAATAAGACGAAAACACTAGCATATTAGGGGATTGGAGTAGTATTTTGAAAGCAAGCTAGCAGGTAGTAGCAAGAAAAGTATCATGATATCTGAGCTGGCACTCGACAATCAATTTGAAGAATGCAAAGAGCCAAAGAAACCAAGTAACGACAAAAGACAAACTCCGAAAACCACGAAACAAACACAAACCCGAAATTCACACGTGTCGCTGTCAAACCTCAACAAGACCATCCCACTATCAATAACATCGCCATCACAGCCCACCCCTTCACACTAACAAACACAAACGGGATTTACGTCAATAAAGGCATGCTGGTTGTTTTGAATCATAAGTCAGTCGATAAGAATGACAATGTTGTTAGGTTTCATGTTGTAATCGAGTTTTAAATATTTCATCCTCCAATTAGATTTATAAGAAAAATTAAGGTTAGCAAAAGTTGATGTATTTTGTCTAAAAAAAGACATGTTATTTAATAAAAAAATGCATTTTCCAATGGTTAATAGTGAGCAGTAACTAATGTCCGACGATGATGGCATGGAGAACGGTTTGAACAAAAAATTGGTTTAGTCTTTGAATGTGCGAGGTAAGATGTCTACGGTACATTTTGAGGAAAAAAAGAAAAACAGTTTGATCCAAGATAAAAAAACATATTAGTACTAGTAAATAGATGGGCACACGTGCATGTCTTTCTGCTCTTTTTATCACGCTAACAAGTGTAAATTATCAACTATATTTTAAAAAAAATTTGTGTAAATTACAAACGTTTTTATAATTTTTTTGATAAGGATTAAAATTATAAGTATAAGTTTCTTTGACTTTCAAATGTAACAAACTCAACAAATCATATTTATAATATAAAAAAATAAACCATATTTATTTTTTTCAATGACAACAACAATATAACAAATATAATAAAAATTCTTATCTTCTTAACCATTGTTTAAAAAAAAAAACCAATAAAATAAAGAAATAAGTTAATACAATTTTATTTGCCAACTAGTCGATATACTCGTGCTGAGCACAAATTGCACGGCGGTTTGGAAGAGGTTATTAATGTACATCCCTTATTACATTTGCATCAATGTATATCACCAATTTAGTCTATAAAATATGTTTTTCGTTGATCAATTTAAAAACACTTTTGCCGGGATAACTCACACATTTAAAAACCAAAATAATTTCCTAAAAAAAAAAAACCAAAATATTGTCGACTCAGCAGGTAAACTAAACTCCTTCACCTTCAAGTTTACACGCGCACACAATCACACATTCGCACGTGCACTTTTCCCTTTTCCTCGCCACTTATCTCTCTCTACACACACACTTTTCTTTTCTTCACTCATTCTCTTCTTCTCTCTCAAATCCAAATCAAATCAAAACGAAAATCATTCAAACAAACCCTAATTCCTTCAATTTCACACACTTCAATGGGAGCTGTAACCTCATCCATGGCAGCAAAATTCGCTTTCTTCCCACCAAATCCACCTTCCTATGGACTCGGAGTAGACGAATCAACAGGCAAAAACAAGATCACTGGTGTTTCAACTCGTGAAAACGTCGACGTTTTGAAACTTTGTACCAAAAGAGGAAATAACATAGTTGCTTTGTATATAAAAAACTCTTCAGCTTCGTTAACGATTCTGTATTCTCATGGTAACGCTGCTGATCTAGGTCAGATGTATGAGTTGTTCAGTGAACTCAGTATTCATCTTCGTGTTAATCTCTTGTGGTATGTTCTCACGTGATGCTCACGTGCTTCTTCTGAATTAATCACTTTTTGAATTGTCATTAGCATAAAATTGACACTAATTAATTGTTAATTTTATTGTGTTTTTTTATAATATTTTTTAATTTAACTGTCTTATTTTGTGTCTGTTGAAATTATTAGCATTATCTTTCTTATTCTAAATTATGTAAAAAATAAATAAAAATTGTGTTGACTCTCTCGTTAGTAAGAAAAAAAAAAGTTGATTATGAAGCACGGTTACAGACAGGACACGGACACTGAATGCCGACATCGTTGATAATTTGAGAAAATCAAATAATTAATGTGTCAGTGCGGACACGACATGTGTCCTACACGGGACACGTCTAATCCGAGGAGTCCATGCTTCATTAGGTGACAGTAATCCGGAGTTAAATATCATTTTTAAACTTTTAATTTGATTAAATTTAGAAAATAAACTAAGTTGTTAGAGCTAAATTTGTAAGAAAAAAAGTTGGACAAAAATTGTTATTTCCTTTTTTGGTATTGTAAGAGTAACTATCAATGTTAGTTTTTTAGTTTCTATTTTATAATGTTTATGTTTTTTTTCTTGACAAAAATGTTTATGTTGTTTAAAACTATGTAAAATTTTGTTTGAATATTTATTTGTAGGTTTTTGATTTTAGAAGGAAAAAAATATTTAGTTGTTAGAGCTAAATTTGTGAAAAATAAGGTTTGACCAACTTCCCTTTTTTTGGGGTTGTATGTTATTTATGTCATGTGCCAACAACTGGCTTATTGTGTGTTTACTGTTATTGTTATTATTGTTGTTGTTGTGGTAGTTGTTATTGTTATTGTTGGATCAATTTTTGATTTTTCTTTTTATGAATTTTGATTTCTATTTTGTTCTTTTGTAGTTATGACTATTCTGGGTATGGACAGTCCTCTGGGAAGGTAAGCAAGCTGTCTTTCTCATTTGTATAGTTTTGACTTTTGAAGTTACATTTAAATTTTGAGGTTGATGTTGATGTTGTTGTAAATTATGATATAAATTTAATTTAATTGGTAAATGTTACTCAATTGGATAGGGTCACAGGGAGTTTGTAAACTGCACCTTTTGCATGTCTGTTGAACAATTTCCCTTTATAATTCTAAGATAAGTCTTTCAAAAATAAAATAAAAATCTTAGATGTACAAGTTGTAGTTACTGTTCACAAAGTGTAGACAAATCTCAAATCAGTGGTGTAGATCATTTAAAATGATTTGTTGAATGTGTAACTTGAGTCGATTGATCTTAAATAAATAGCTGGGATCAATTTATGTGTGTAAATGCATGTATATTTGTTAATGTCAGGGAGTCCAGATCCTAATTTTCATGGCTGTTATAAACATCTTGAATGAAGTAATGTTCCAATTTTTGACAAGATAGTTTTTTCTATTGGAAGATAAGATCGTTAGTTACAATGTTGTCAATTGTGAACCATATAAAATTGCAGTATGTTCAAATTTCGCTACACGATAGTGACACGGCGCCGCTATTTGACAACACTTTCCACTAAATAGTGTATCTCAGATTAGTGATTTGTTCAAGTTCCGCTATATTGTAGCACTATAACCCCGCATAGTTATGACTAGACAACTCAAATATTTTATTTGATTTTATTCAGTTTTTGGATATTTTATTATTCTCAGCAATTTTTTTATAAAAAAGATGATAGTTAACCTTAATGAAATATTTTGCTCTCTCATATTACATGTACCAAATAAATGATAAAGAAAAATGTATAGATCATTATGAAATTGCTTGATATTTATCTAAATAGGAGTTTCGGTTGATAGTAACAGTGTGCAACTTTTTGAACAGCCTAGTGAACAGAACACCTATGCAGATATAGAAGCTGCTTATAAATGTTTGGTAGAAATGTATGGGTCCAAAGAAGAAGATATTATTCTGTATGGACAATCTGTTGGTAGCGGTCCTACTACAGATTTGGCTGCTCGTTTACCGAATCTTCGAGCTGTCATTCTTCACAGTCCCATCTTATCCGGCCTTAGAGTCATGTATCCCGTGAAGCGGACGTACTGGTTCGACATTTATAAGGTTTTATCACTATATCAATTCTAAATTGGTGACATAGATGTTCAATTTGGATCTGTGTTTTTTTGTGTCATATTACTTTGTTTTGATGATTTTCTTCTGTTTTTTTTTGCAGAACATTGATAAAATTCCCTTGGTCAATTGTCCAGTTTTGGTAATTCATGTGAGTATTTTCATTTTGTTACAAATATATATTATCAAACTGAAGGTTCTGTTGTGTAGAACCGACCATTATTTTGGAGTACTTATGCCATGGCAAAAGTATTATAGCATTTGTCCCTTTTTCTTTTTACACACACCCTCGTCAGTTTTGGTAATTTCTCATTGAACCTTATTGAGAAATCTTGGAAGCATCATTTTTATTGACGAAATCTTTCCAAGTTCCATATGCTGTTAATTTTGGGTCCAATTAGCAAAATGTAGGCGCCTTGATTGGTCACTCACTAAAACTATCACTCACAGCTTGTGAGAGTGGAATGAATGTGCTGATTTGTTGGCTAAATTTGGGGATAGTATGAATTATGCTATGAAGGTTTAAGTTTTTCTTCCTCCTCCCTAGATAGCTCATGTCATACCCTGTGGATGCTGGTTGTATTAGATAGAAATGTAGTTAGTATTTGTTCTTTCTTCTGTTTTTTCTTCATATAAAAAGAACACTAAAAGATAGGCATCCGAGCCTTTCTTATCTTCTTCTTCTTCCTCTCTCTTCTGTCCATTTGATTAGCAGAGTTCCCCACATACTTCTTAATTCCTTGCATGTCTTGCTAAAATGCACCTATGGTGTGGGCAAGTTACAACATAGCTCATGTCTTATGCTTGCGCGTTACAACAATATGTTTTCATTGGTTACTTCAATACATCATTGATGATTGTGTGCTTATACAAAAAAACTTTATGATTGTGTTATTCAAATGTTTAGGAATTGCAAAGGTTTATCAACTCCCTATTTTTTTTACCCAATATTATTAATTCAGTCATATTATTTGAAGTTTTTTCGTTTCATCTCTTTGTGATCAGCATATGGATGCTTGTTGGAAATGGCTGGCCAAACAACTTTAAATTGGACATTGATCTATCAATATTAATTCACTTTACTTATTTCAAATCAAGTTTTGGATATTTCATGTGGGATCTATTCTGAAAGTGTCCATTGCCTTAGCTTTTTGTAAGCTAAATAACGATTTCTGGTGTTTAATATGCTAAATGGTGGTATCACTCTTGCCCAGCTTTTTTGTGCATTTAAGCTTTTAAATCCAGTTCTTATTTTTCAGCAACTGTAAAGCATTATGCTTAAATAACAAATTATGTTTTCCCATGCTTTTTTATGTTATGTGCACTAAAAGAAGCCGGAAAGTGAATCAACTTGGTTATCTTACATATTTGTTGCATAATTGACATCAATATTTAATGGTCTTGTTAAATTTGATATTTGGGAACATTTTGATTGCTTAGAATACTTCTCAGTGGTCAATTGTCTTGTTAATTGCCTAAACTAATACTAGCATAATGCAATTAATGTATACGTTTTAACTTTCGGGCATGTCTATTTACTAAGATGGTTCTTTGTATTGTTGTGTTTCTTTTAGGGAACAGCCGATGATGTAGTAGATTGCTCCCATGGGAAGCAACTTTGGGAACATTGTAAAGAAAAGTATGAACCTTTATGGGTTAAAGGAGGAAATCATTGTGACCTAGAGCTTTACCCTCAATATATAAAGCACCTAAAGAAATTTATTGCGGCTATTGAGAAATCCTCGCGTCATAGAATTGAATCTGGACCCACTCCCGATCAACCGGACATACCTCGGAACAGCACAGATTTTAGAGAGAAACCTAGACCCAGCATGGATATAAGGGAGAATTCTAGACGAAGTATTGAATTTAAAGACAAGGCTAGAATAAGCACAGACCATAAAGAAAAATCAAGATCTGGTGTGGATAAGAGAGATAAATCAAGAAAGAGTGTTGATCGTGCCGATAAAATAAGTAGTGGAGCAGAAATTCCTGAGAAAGCTAGAAATAGCATCGACCGGTAAGCCACAAACCACATTCAAATGTGCCAAAGTTATTTACACTAATGTTTCTAACTATTTTTATGTATGTGGCTGCAGTTTTGGAGGGATGGTGAGATCAGTTGGATTATGCAATATTGATTGTTTCAGGCCCTCGGCGACTCATGCATAAAAATAACACGCTTACACGCTGAGGTTGCATTCTTCTAATTATTATTTGATTGGTTTATGGGATGTATGGTTTATAGGAAACTGTTCCACTGTCTGATTTATTTTCTTAATATATAGATGAAAAGTAATTTAACCAGGTAGTAGATCATGAACATATGCTGCTAAATTTTTCCTTCCATTTCATAATCTAACCTCTCTGTTGTCTGCATAGACTGAGGTATTTGGATCTATTCTTTGGGTGTCGTTGCTTGCTTTACAAACAAAACTTACACAAAAAAGTCAACAATTATGAAGTATTAGATTTCCCCTGCTTCTGTGCAATGTTACACTCAACATTTTATCTGCGCAAAACTTGCTGAATTCAGTTGGTTTGAAATGTAATTTTTGCCATTTGCTTTTATCAAGTGTCGCTCCTATGACATTCTCCGATTAACATCATGTTGATTTGCTCTACCACATTCTCTATTGATATCTGTATGCCATGAAGATTCGATAGTTTTTTTTTTTAATAGCAAATGTAATTCTTAATACTAACATTGCCGTCTGATTGAACTCCGGATTAGTAAGGTCCGTTCCTCCTGGAACCGGAGTTAAAACAACAAAGATACCAACAACGAACAGCACATGTAGAGCTTTTGTTCTGTATCCAATTACCAGTATCTGATACTCTAGAACTGTTTTAAGAATGAAAAGGGTTAAGGGTATTCACAAAAAAAAAAGGGTCAAGACATTCCCCCCACGTGTTTGATTTGTTGAATTGTATCACGATTCATGAATGATTCTGTGTTTTACAGACTGAACAGGTAAAAATGGGGAGAATAAGAAGAAACTGTTTGTATGTGTTTGGAAATATTGGGTCTCTGGTGTTGCAAATTTGCAGTGCAATAGAATATTGAAACTTTGTGGCTTCATGAGACATTTGCTAATGTAATCATTCTCACATATATGTAATTATGCAGAATGTGGAAACTTGAATATAAGAAACTCGCAAGTCTATAAATTTCTCACATTTGTTTATTTAATATCCTATGCATTTCTTACATTTTGTGTATAATCTTGTAAGATATCTGCAAAAAGATTTTTGCGCTGAGATGACATGTCAATTTTGAGTTAAAAAAACGTAGTGTATATATCAATTAAACATATGATACAAAGAATTTAATTAATATACTATGTCGGTGTATCAATTAATGAATATAAAATTACATGAGTTGTTATTTTGTGGTAATGTTGACGAAGATTTAGACCATGTCTTTAAAAGGTGAACCTGGGCGAAAAAGGTGTGGTTTCACTCTTTGGGTGTTCGATTAGAGGTTCTTCCCTCTCTTTCATATCTTGGCTTGAACAGATCATCTGTCATTCATCATTAGATGTCATCATTTGAGGATTCTTTCCCTCTCTTTCTTTATGTTATGGTATTTGGTTTGCTCGTAAGGGTAGTGGATGACTAATTTAATGTTGAACACACATGTAATATATGATAGGAAAATGCTAAATGTTACAAAAGATTACATACAAGAAATGTAAGAATCATGCATGGCACTGTGTAACTCTTTCATGTAATAACCGCCCGTACCCTATGTATGGTTAATCAGAATCTAATTGGTAAAATTCATAATTTTTGTGGATTTTTCTCTTTATTGCGTAAATAATTCTTACTAAATAGCATTTTGCTCTATCTAATAATCCAGAGCCTTCCAATTCCTCCATTTCTTAGAACCCCGTCCTCCACAATGTTATAAAGTTAATGTTTGATGTTGGAATATTTAATTATAATTTATTTAATTATAATATTCCACTGATTATTATGTGGGCATATATATCTAATTTAATTATATTAACTATTTATCTTTTAAGTGGCCTTAATTGATTAGCGATCATATAATGAAAATGGCTTATTAGGTTTCTATTAAATAATTAATTATTTAAGTGATATGGGCTTGGATCGGGTGGATGTACGGATGATCCATTAATGGAATAATGGAAAACCTAATGACCATCCAATATAAAAGAAAAGAGGCTATGTCTCTAATATACGTACACATTAAAACCACTCTTCTCCACGTTAGCCGCCGCTGACTATGCTTTGCTTTTGTTTTAGATCATTGCTGCCGGAAAACTCTTTTCTCATGGATCCAGGTGTTCTTGAACTTTAAATATTTCAGTAAATCAAACATGTTGTATCTGATCATTCTTGAATTCAACACTTTGTCATCACTGGTTTAAATGTGTATCCTTGGTTTCTTGGTTTTTTGTCATCAGGGATACTTATTTTCCCTTATTCATGTATGAATCTTAATGAAACACTATTTTGTTTTTTTTTTAATCGATCGGTGATGCTTCCGTTATCAGCATCCAGTACCATTTTTTTTGTTTTATCCATGCTATTGGGTTTTTCATTGGTTTCAAAACAAGTCATAATTTTGTTTAAATTAATTTTGGTGAATCGGTGTAATCAATTTCGTTGGCCTATCACGATTCATAAACTTTGTTTTTCATACTGGCTGAAATATTTTTTTGGAAATATTATATTTTATTTTTAGAATCGAGTGGTTAAACAGTGATTACATTCTTTTTGGTTTAAATGATAAATTAAGTTTTGATTTGTTTCTTTATTTTGAAGCAAATCTTTATGTTTATTTTATTTTATTCAATTTGGCACATCCATGTTAATGCATCTAGTCTTTGTTGAATAATGACTTTGTAGGCATTACTTTGTTTTTCCTGTTTATTTTAATTGACTGTATCTGTACATGAAGATTCATCTTTGTTGTTGTAATTTTGATGAATTTGTTTTAAGCTTCCTATCGTTATTGCCATGATATTTTGAGTCACCTGAATGCGGCCTATTTTTCCTCTTCATCGTGAAACAAATTTCTATTTATTTGGGACTGCTACAATCATGTTCCTAAAATTTTGTCGAAACAGTTTTTTTAATTAGATTTAATATAAATAAATAAATAAATTGTTTTTTATTCATTTATTTATTATCTGAATTATAAATCAGAACTTTGTTTATTTATTTTAGTTTAAAATAATTCAAAGTGTCCATTTTTCTAGCATTATATCATGCATCTAGCAAAAATTATGGAACTTTACCTCTATACTATGGTAGTTTCCGATATATTCTTTATTTTCTTTTTTCTCCAATTAGATTGTTTAATTTTTGAAACAAATCCCACTTGCAATCCGTAACGGCAGCATTATTAATGCACATGATTGTTTTAATATTTTTTTTTTATTTTCGTGAAACTATTTTTTTTTTCCGTAACGGTGCAGCAATTATAATGCGTATAATTGTTCCAAGTTTTTTGTTTGTTTAATTTTTGTGGAACAAGATAGTGTCGTATATATTTATGTCTGTGCATATATCTTTCATTCTTCCTGCATATTCGATAGAATATATACTACTTTGTTCATTTCCCCTGTAACTACAGTGTGTGCAAGAAGAGGAGAGACTGAAAAGAGAGAAGACTGAAAATGCTCACTTGGCCACCATCTCTCAGGATAAAATGAAAAGGGCTGCTGGAAATTCTTCACATAAGAAGAAGGCGAAGGAACAACCAGCTGGGGTGAAATGTTTCTTCTGCAAGAAATATGGTCACATGAAGAATGATTGTTCCAAATTTGCTGCATGGAAAGAAAAGAAGGGTTAGTTTTTCAGTTTTGTTTGTTCTGAAATTAATTTAGTTTCTGTACCTATGGACAGTTGGTGTGTAGATTCTGGTGCTACTACTCACATTAGTATGTCCTTGCAAGGTTGCCTATGGAGTTGTTCGCCAACTGATGCTGAAAGATTCATCTATGTGGGCAATGAACTTTTAGGTTATTATTTAGGACTGGTTGTTATTTAACAACCTTAACAACCGGTCTTAAATAATAATCTAAAAGTTCCTATAGCCTCAACTACAACCTGTTGCAATCGTCCACATAGATGAATCTTTCAACGTTACTTGGCGGACGGCTCCACTGGCAACCTTGCAAGGACATACTAATGTGAGTAGTAGCACCAAAATCTTCATGTGACCATATTTCTTGCAGAAGAAACATTTCACCCCAGCTGGTAGTTCCTTTGCCTTCTTATTCTGTGAAGAATTTCCAGCAGCCCTTTTCCTTTTATACTGAGAGTTGGTGGCCAAGTGAGCACTTTCAGTCTTCTCTCTTTTCAGTCTCTCCTCTTCTTGCACACAGTGAGATATCAGCTCATTTAGTGTCCATCTTTCTTTCTGAGTGTTATAACTTACTTTGAATTGTCCGAAGTGTGGTGGAAGAGAAATTAGAAACCAAGTGCACAATTAAATCTTCAGGAAGTTTTAACTTCAGTGCCTTGAGTTTTGATGCAAGATTAGACATTTCCAAGATGTACTCCCTTATGTTCCCTTTACCTTTGTAGCTCATTGACATTAGTTTGGATAGGACACTACTAGTTTCAACTTTATCATTCTTAGCACTCTCACTCTCAGCAATCGAGCCCATAATCATCTCTGGTATGGATCTTTTAATGATCATAAGGCACATACGGTTTGAACGGTCCCATTTGTCTAACTTAGCTTCATTCAGATTCTCGGGAGTAGCAACAGGGCGCTCCTCCCTCAAGGATAAATCCACGCTCCTCCCTCAAGGATAAATCCAACTCCATGCATCCAAGAACAATCTCAGCAGATTCCTTCCATGACTTGAAGTTCATCCCACTCAGCATAGGGATAGTGTTAATTTGAGCAGCAAAATTGGGAGTGGTGGCAGCAGCAACTAAAAGAAAAGAACAACAAACATACAATAACTTTAGTAGACATGTCTTAAATTAACCAAAAGACATGCACAATTTCTTTATATGGAAATTAAATAAACTTAACCTGTGAATTCCTTCTCGCATTAAAGACTCCTTAATAATCATGAGATTATTAAAAGATAAATATAAACCTACAATTTGCATTACATTTGTGAAGTAATGTTCCTTTTGTGAATTTTAAGACTTTCCCATTTAATTCTATTGAATTTTCTAGTAAAACTAGTTGAGTCGGTTGAAACAATAATGTTGCCCAAGTAACCTCTGTTGTGTAAATTGATTTCAATTAAGTTTTCAGAAAGATGTAGTGTAAAATTATTCATGCGAGTTGTTGTCGGCCCCAAGGAAGGCGCAACTTGGCCGGATAATTGTGCACTTACGATGGTAAATATGTGTCGATTATAAAGCTTTATCCATTTGAATAATTGGATGCCCTAAGATGACCATTATTTGACCGGACTTATCGTCAATATTTGAACATTACATTGAGAGTACCGCTTGTAATTAAATCTTAGCAGTCCAAAGATTGTGTTTTAATAATGTGTTTGATATCTTGTTTAAGTCTTATTTAATTTGCATATAAAGAAATGTGCATGTCTTTTGATTAATTTATGACATGTCTACTAAAGTTATTATATGTTTGTTGTTCTTTTCTTTTAGTTGCTGCTGCCACCACTCCCAATTTTACTGCTCAAATTAACACTATCCCTATGCTAAGTGGGATGAACTTCAAGTCATGGAAGGAATATGCTGAGATTGTTCTTGGATGCATGGATTTGGATTCCCTATTACTACTCTCGAGAATCTGAATGAAGCTAAGTTAGACAAATGGGACCGTTCAAACCGTATGTGCCTTATGATCATTAAAAGATCCATACCAGAGATGATTAGGGGCTTGATTGCTGGAAGTGAGAGTGCTAAAGGATTCCTTGAAACCGTTGAGAAGTTCTTTGCTAAGAATGATAAAGTTGAAACTAGTAGTGTCCTATCCAAACTGGTTTCAATGAGCTACAAAGGTAAAGGGAACATAAGGGAGTACATCTTGGAAATGTCTAATCTCGCATCAAAACTCAAGGCACTGAAGTTAGAATTTCATGAAGATTTAATTGTGAACTTGGTTTTAATTTCTCTTCCACCACACTTCAGACAGTTCAATGTGAGTTATAACACTCAGAAAGAAAAATGGACACTAAATGAGCTGATATCTCACTGTGTGCAAGAAGAGGAGAGAATGAAAAGAGAGAAGACTGAAAGTGATCACTTGGCCACCAACTCTCAGAATAAAATGAAAATGGCTGCTGGAAATTCTTCACAGAATAAGAAGGCAAAGGAACAACCAGCTGGGGTGAAATGTTTCTTCTGCAAGAAATATGGTCACATGAAGAATGATTGTTCCAAGTTTGCTGCATGAAAAGAAAAGAAGGGTAAGTTTCTCACTTTTGTCTGTACTGAAATTAATTTAGTTTCTGTACCTATGGACAGTTGGTGGGTAGATTCTGGTGCTACTACTCATATTAGTATGTCCTTGCAGGGTTGCCTGTGGAGCCGTCCGCCAAGTAATACTGAAACATTCATCTATGTGGGCGATGGCAACAAGGTTTCAGTTGAGGTTATAGGATCTTTTAGTTTATTATTTAAGACTGGTTGTTATTTGGATTTGTTTGAGACTTTTGTTGCACCGTCTGTTAGACGAAATTTAATTTCTATTTATGTTTTGGACAAATATGGTTTTCCTTGTTCATTTGGAAATAATAAAGTTAGCCTCTCAAATAATTCAAAAATTGTTGGTTACGGGTCTTTAATTGATAATCTATATATGCTTGATATGGAGCGTTCCTCTAACGAAATATTGAAAATAGAGTCACGAGGTACAAAACATAAATTTATTAATAATTATGCCACTTTATGGCACAAGCGGTTGGGTCATATCTCTAAACAGAGAATTCAGAGGCTTGTGTCGGAAGGAATTCTTGAACCCTTAGATATGTCAGACTTTGAAGTTTGCATTCAGTGTATCAAGGGTAAGCAAACAGACAAAAGGAATTTTAATGCCGAAAGAGCTAAAGACGTCTTAGAACTAATACATACTGATATATGTGGTCCCTTTCCATCAAGTTCTTGGAATGGACAAAGGTGTTTTATTACGTTCATAGAAGATTACTCGAGGTACGACTATTTGTATTTAATTCATGAGAAATCTCAATCTCTGGACATGTTCAAATCATTCAAGGCCGAAGTTGAACTTCGACTTGGAAAGAAAATTAAAGCTGTCAAGTCTGACCGTGGTGGTGAATACTATGGTTGGTATGATGGATCAGGAGAACAACGTCCAAGACCCTTTGCACTTTTCCTCAAAGAATGTGGAATTGTTCCGCAATATATAATGCTGGGAAAACCGAGCATGAATGGAGTTGCAGAACGATGAAACATGACTCTTAAGGATATGGTGAGGAGTAGTATGATTAGTCATTCTTCTCTTCCATAGTCACTTTGGGGAGAGGCATTAAAGGCCTCAGTCTATATCCTTAATAAAGTGCCTAGTAAAGTAGTAGCTAAAACCCCTTATGAGTTATGGACTAGGAAAAAGCCCAGCATTAAGCACTTGCACATTTGGGGATGTCCAGCTGAAGCAAGGCCTTATAGGCATCATGAAAACAAGTTGGATTCAAAGATAGTTAGTTTCTATTTTGTTGGGTACACTGAACACTCTCGCGGGTACAAGTTTTATGACCCCATTAGTAAAACAATTTTTGAAATGGGAAATGAAAGGTTTCTTGAGGATGTAGGATTTGGGGGGAAAGGAAACATAAGGAGTGTTGTCTTTGATGAAGAAACTGTTACTGACAATGAGCAAGTTATTGTGCCTGCTTTTGTTCCAGAAATTGATTTAGAAACAAACAATGATGTTATTCACAACATCCCTCAAGAACAAGACAACACTGAGTTTCTTCCTCAAGCACCACTTGAAGTTCAAATTCAACAACCTCAAGAACCGCCATTAAGAAGATCCACTAGAGAGAGGAAAAGTACAATTTCAGATGATTTTGTTGTATATCTTCAAACTCATGAGGATGGCATTGGGTTGACTACAGAAGATCCAATCAACTTTAGTCAAGCTATCCAAAGTCCTAACTCTCTTAAGTGGATCGATGCCATGAAGGATGAGATAAAATCGATGGATGGCAACAATGTTTGGGATCTTGTTGAATTACCTGAAGGAAAGAAACCCATTGGTTGTAAATGGATATTTAAAACTAAACGGTATTCAAAGGGTAATATTGAGAGATATAAAGCCTGTCTTGTTGCCAAAGGTTATACTCAAAAAGAAGGCATTGATTATAAAGAGACTTTCTCTCCGGTTTCTTCGAAAGACTCTCTTAGGATCATAATGGCATTAGTAGCTCATTTCGATTTAGAGCTGCATCAGATGGATGTAAAGACTGCTTTCTTAAATGGAAACATTGAGGAAACAATATACATGGTGCAGCCAGAAAATTTTGTGTCAGGTGACCCAAAATCTATGGTTTGCAAACTTAAGAAATCCATCTATGGCCTTAAACAGGCTTCCCGTCAATGGTATTTTAAGTTTCATCAAGTTATATCCTCGTTTGGTTTTAAGGCTAATCAAGTTGATGATTGTTTGTACCAAAAGTTCAATGGGAGTAAATTTATTTTCTTGGTATTATATGTAGATGATATCCTTTTGGCAAGCAACGATATAGGCTTATTGCACGAAACCAAGAAATTTCTCACAAAGAATTTTGAGATGAAAGATCTTGGGGACGCCTCCTTTGTCTTAGGAATCCAAATACTTAGAGATCGCTCTCGAGGTGTTTTAGGATTGTCGCAAAGGAGCTATATCGATACAGTTTTGGATAGATTCTCCATGAAAGATAGTAAACCAGGAGATGCACCCGTTGCTAAAGGAGACAAATTTTGTCTCAAACAGTGCCCCGTTACGGATCTTGAAAAGGAAGAGATGCAAAAGATTCCCTATGCTTCAGCTGTGGGGAGTCTCATGTATGCTCAAGTATGCACCCGTCCCGACTTAGCTTTCATTATAGGAGTTCTTGGGAGATATTTGAGCAACCCTGGTATGCAGCATTGGACGGCAGTAAAGCGTGTTATGCGTTACTTGAAGAGAACAAGAGACTTTGTGCTCAGTTATCAGAAGTCAGACAACTTGGAGATCGTCGGATATTCTGACTCTGATTTTGCAGGATGCCCTGATAGCAGACGTTCCACATCTGGTTACATCTTCCTCTTGGCTGGAGGAGCTGTCTCCTGGAAGTCTGCTAAGCAGAATTTAGTGGCTCCCTCTACCATGGCTGCGGAGTTTGTGGCTTGCTTTGAGGCATCAAATCATGGAACTTGGCTGCGGAACTTTGTCACTGGCCTACGCATCGTTGGGAGCATCCAGAGGCCCTTAAAGATTTATTGTGACAATAGTGCAGCTGTACTCTACTCCAACAACAATATGAGTGCTACGAAATCAAAATTTATCGACATCAAGTATCTTGTTGTGAAAGAAAGAGTTCAGGAGAAACAAATTTCGATAGAACAAATAGGAACAGACTTTATGCTAGCTGATCCACTAACTAAGGGCTTGGCACCTAAGGCGTTTCATGGACATGTTGCAAACATGGGCCTTGGTTTTTCGGTTGCCTTAGATTAGTGGGAGTCATTTCCTATTCTTTATTT
>Ga0315914_1004209_pt1 | contig 21574 bp, 11 predicted proteins | sample MpolenodulesMG_FD_203920 | JGI IMG/M metagenome (GOLD analysis project Ga0315914, IMG submission 203920) | Medicago polymorpha root nodule microbial communities from Los Angeles, California, United States - elongated nodules | ecosystem: Host-associated > Plants > Roots > Nodule | place: USA...
TCCTATTGAAAGATCTACATCAGTCAATTACAAATTCAACCAATGATTTGGACGTCAACGTTGCAGATCCGGAAGCATGGGTATTTCGGTGACTTAGGTTTTATCATATTATTTGTAGGCATTTTGCTGTTGTATGCTATTAACTTGGGTGCTGTGAGTTTGTTCGCAGACTCACCCTTTACGTTTTTAGCGATGTTTGTATCTGATGTACTCTATCGATTTGAATGAATGAACATCGTTTTGTTTTTGTCAAAAAAAACAAAAAAAAATTGCAATGGTACCATACACATGTTCCATTTTCGTTGTTTCTAAATATGAATCAACCATTAACGTTAGAAAAAAATTAATCAAACAACGTGTTTGACTTCTCTTACTTGAAACAGAAATTTTATAACATCAAATAAAATGTATAATTAAATTAAACGAAGGATTAAATGTTAATGAAAATTCATGAATGAGTTTGAATAAAAAATAACCGTTAAAATAAAGCTTATAAAAAAATATCCAAATAAAAACATTTACATTAGACAAATCCTTTTTCTTAGTAATATTTATTTTTTGGTACATTTTACTTAGTATTTTAATCTCAACAAGAGTGCATCAAAGATCCTATGCAAATCTTCTTTCATTTTTAATTTCACTGAGATAATAAAAAAAAAAAAAAAAGGATGTTAACTCTTTACCACCGATTAAGGATCCATTTCCTAAAAAAAGAAATACCCATTTATTACCAAAAAAGAATTGTGAAGAAAAAAATATTTATGAGTTGATTGATTATTGTTTGTATAATATTACCAAGTTTACTCCGCTAAAAAAACAAAAATTTATCAAAAATGGTAACAATAACATTTAGATTGAATCCGTGTGAGACGCACCAAAATATAAAGTTTTTTTAATTATTTTTTTCTTATAAAAAATTGGTATATGCAAATTTCACTATTATAAACAAATAAAAAAAAATAGCTTCATTTTTTTCAATTAAATCTCTAGATTAAATTAGGAAAGTGTTTAAATGATTTTTTTAAAAAACTCGGTATCCGACTCAATGACCGATTAATCCTTCTCATATCCACTAGAGGAGGCCATTTAAAGGCAAATCAAACTCTGTACAGGCTAGCCTACTCAAATTTGCATAAGAGGATTCAAATTTGATACGTTGAGATGATCGCATTTCAAGGTGTAAAGCATACATCACTGGTTTGACAAAATTGTTTAAAAATGATATTTAGTAAGGAATATACTAGAACATGTCGTTGTAAGAATAAAGTTCTTGCTAAATTGTGCCTTGAAGACACAAGTTAAGAAGGTAAAATTATAATTAAAAAATTAACTTTGTATTGAAAAATAAAATTTTGAACTTTCAAACTAAAAAATACACAACTTCCAAGATTTCATTTCTATGTTTAATTTCTTTATTTGTACTATAAGGACATCTCTATTATATACAATGTCTTCCTAAAAATCAAAAGTACACATTGCATCTTCATATTCTAAAGACCATTGAAGTCTAATTCACCTCTTAAAAAAGTTTACACATGTGATTTATTTGACAAGGCAATGTGTCCATGTAAACATGCATTAATATTTTTATTAATTACCTTATTTATAAGCGGAAAGTTGTAAAAGTCCTATAATGACAAAAAAATAATTCAATTTTTTATCACTTATTAATCATGTTTCAAAGGCGACCATCAAATTATCATCATTGTTTGATTTTTCAACCAATCAAATGGAGTCATGTATTATTTGCCTTAACTTTCTACCAACTAGAGTAACTAAATCATCATAGGTTTCAATCATACACGTATTTGTTAACAAGTAAGTCAAATATATATATATATAGACACACACACACACAACAAATATAACTTTCTAACAAGCAAAATTTTAAATGTTTTTCTGCTCAACTTTCAACTAGCGTGTTGACGTGACATTTTTTCTTGGGCTTTAATTTCCATTTTTTTTTTGTTTCTCAAATGTGAAACATATCATTGATGTCATTACAAGGATCATTGAATCGCTTCTAAAATGCAAGGACCATTGAGTCACGTATATGATATAACATAATGAGTATGTGTAACATCCCAATTTGAGTATTAATAATTTAAAACTTTTTCAACTCAAATGGAGTTTTACTTTAAGATTTCAACTTAAAACTTCATATAAATGACTTTGAATAACTTTATTTAGAAGAAATATTTACAAAATATTTACATTTATAAAAAAGACACCTTTAAAAATACAGCGGATAATGAGAACCTAAACTAGACTCTACTGTGATCCGACCTCTGATGATACTTTGAAAATTACTTATACCTGACATTTTTTTAAAATTAAAAATAGAAAATAATTGATATTTTAAGGATATTTTCTAACAAGTTTTCTTAAGATAAAAATTTATGGAGAAAAAACAAAAAAAAAAACTAGGAGACGGAAACCTAATTTGATAAAAAATTAGGGACAAAAATCGAATCCCAGAAAAGAGCTAACATGAACTAATTTGTATAATCACATTAGGTTGAAAACAACCACATTAATTGACACTACATCTTCGTCAAAATCCCCAAGACATTAGATATATGGATCATCTCATTTATGCGTTTCTCTTTATCTATTGATGTATTCAATATGGAACTTTAACTCACATATGACACATTAACATCACTCTATTTAGTTTGATTTAATGGATGAAGGTTTATGTTCATTTCTTTCATGAGAAAAAAGAATGTAAATTAGGAAATGAAAGATGATAAAAAAAAACTGAACATGAGAGAAATGATAATGAATATCTCCACAATCAAAACAATACATCATAGAGTTCAAAACTACAAGGAAGCCTACAATGAGTTTGATCATTACATTTGTCTAAGATAAACCCCACAAATGAGATTGACACCACATCATCATCCAAAACTTTAAAATACTATGTATATTGGTCATCTCACTTATATGTTTTTCAAGATCTACTTGCATCTATTGTGAAACTTTAAGCACAATTGGCACTTTAACATATCTCCCATAAGTGTGAGACTCTTGCGTATGAGGTCTGGTGACATAGCCAAATAACGTCAACCAGAGGCAAAACATGGTAAAAAATGTGGGTTGATAGTGGTTTGATGGATAGAGATTTATGATCATCTTTCATAAAAAAGAAAAAGAAAATTAGAAAAAGAAAGATTATAAAAAAAGAAATTTAAAGATAATAGAAATGATAATGGAAAAAAGTAGTGTGTGTTTTGTCCATTGAAGTGTTAGGAATAGAGCGAGTTACTGATAATTTTATGGGATAGTTGAAGGAGTTGAAGATTTATCAGTAATTATTTCACCCAAAAAGAGAATCAATTAAAAAAATATCACATCATTTTAAATGTCTGATAAGCATGTAATTTGTTAACTTAACATAACACGTCTACATTTTTCTATTACTAGATCGCACCAAAGACCAAAAGTGAAGGTATTTAAAATAGTAGAGATCGGATAATTTTTTTCTTTCATGAAAGTGAACATCTAAAAACTTATATTTAATATAATAAAATTAAACTAATGACATCCAAAAACTAAAAAAAATAGTCCATCATAGTGTTTGGAGTTTTAAGCGAGCTTATAATGGATTGATCATCACATTTGACTAAGAGAAACCCCAATAATGAGATTGACACTACGTCTTCACCCAAAACCTGAAAGACATTATATATATTGGTCATCTCACATTCATGTTTCTCAATATATACTTTTGCTTCCAATGTAGAAGTTTAACTCACACATGACACATAAACATATCTCTATTATGTGTGAGACAGTCCGTATTTTTGATATGGTGAGAGAGTCAAATAAGATCAGAGGCATACCATGTTAAAATATGTGGGTTCGTAGTGGTTTTATAGAGAAATGCTTTTGTTCCTTTCTTTCATGAGAAAGGAGAAAGTATATTAGAAAAAGAAAGAAAACGAAAAAGGAATTTGAACATGAGAGAAATGAAAAGAGAGACAAGTAAGGAGTGATTGTTTTTCTCTAAGAGTATAAAGTATATAACAAGTTAATGGTAATTTTATACATTTATTGAAGGAGATAAGAATTAATGTGTAATTATTTTACTAAAATATTAGACTCATTAAAAAAAATGCAACGACAATTTAAAATGTCTAATAAAGATGTATGTATTTTTTATCTCAGCAGAGCACATCTACATTTTACTATTGTCAGATCTTACCAAAGATCAAAAGTGAATGAATCAGATATAACAGAGGTTGAATAATTTTTTGACATTTGAAAACTAAAATTTAAGATAAAAAAATTAAACAAAACGACATTAAAAAACTAACAAATAAAATTATCACAACGTTGGAACTTTTGTGAGAGTCTAAATTGAGTTGTATGATCACATTAGGCTAAGAGCAATCTCACGAGTGAGATTAACATCACACATTCATCAAAGTCTCAAGGCATCACGACATGGATCATATTATTTATATGTTGCTCAAATCTACTCTTGCATACGATGTAAAATTTTAACTTACACTTAACACATTAACATCTCTCCATTAAGTGTTAGACTCTCCGTGTTTGTGATCCACCACCTAGAACACTCCTGCTCCCCTACAACGTTGAACCAGGATATCATACCACAGTTGGACTTTCTGGAGGAGTCAAGAATAATGTGGATCAACACATCGGAGAAAGGGCACTTGTCAACATTTTCCATAAATAAAAAATAGAGCTGCTTATGGAGGTGATGTCATTATTGTATGTTAATTTCTTTTTTGTACGAGAGTTAATTTATCATATGGTTAAACTATAATTTTGAATTAGATTGGAGTAAAAAGACATTGAGTATTTGAACAACTGGTATTAAAATTTCACAACAGGGGCAGACAGGAAGAAAAAAAACTCACTGTATGAGACAAGTTATTCGTGCACTTTAGCATTTTTCGTATTACAAATTCTTCTTCTTCTGAGTTTAAATTCAAAACCTTTTACTACTTTAACTTCCTCTACTTTTAGCTCAAACCAGGTATCCAACCTTAACTTAATTGGATAATTTAAACCTTTTCTGAGGTAACATTGCGCTCAAAAAATTATTTAAATTATGAATTATGATAGACTGCAACTATAGTCTATACAGAATCTAAAAAAAGAACTTAGGTTTGAACCTGCATGATTATTGCAAACCAAGATTTTTGTTGGAAAGAACATGACATTATTTCACTTGTCTTTGCAGCTCCCCTCAACCACATAGTTATGTTTGGTCGAAACCATTCTGTTTCGATCATATGAATTTCAGGTTACTTTCCTTTACCTATTCAGCTCAATATATAGCCACATGCTTTAATGTTATTCGAATAATTTGGTTCGTACTTTATAATTTACTACTTGCATATTGTCCTTTCCCTTCTTCACTTTCTCTCCCTCCGACCCTGGTATTTACATGTATCATCTAATGCAGGCTGATGCTTTTGCTGTAAAGCTTGAATGCTCAGCTGCACTCCGGTCCGTTCTCGTGAAGCAACCGGTGATTTTGTTTTTAATGGCAAATGTTAGTTTTTCATTGTTATTTAGGAGAAGTTGAATACATGTCCTTCTTATCATTCCAACCCCTAAATCCTTGGTGGTATTTGTTCAGAGCGAAAAGGTGTCGCATTCTAATTGGTTTTGGTTTGTCTCACTTTAGTGTAGGAGCACGTCCAGGTACGCAACTTCCCTTTAGTGGAGAAGGACTCGCGGGGGACTCATGGAGGATCCACGGCAAATTCCTCCCTCTTCGCAACAATTCTCAACCCTTGGACCATCTTTCTTAGGTTCGAAAGGATAATATAGTTATATCTAAAAAATACAATTTTATTAGATAGTGTCATACAAAAGATCTACACCACTAATTATGATGCATCTTATACTTTTTGCTCACTTCTTTAAATTTAATGTCCAAAAATTATGATGCATCTATCTTTAGTTATTTACTAATTATTTTCATCATAAGATATTTTTAAACGTCCTTTGAGTACAACTTAATTATAAAAATGTTGCTCTACCAAAAAAAATTATTAAAATGTGGCAATAACATTTGATATGATGAGGTATAGATTCGGGCCTTCCATTCTCCATTTTCAATATTTAGTGTATGAGTTTCTCTCCTATGAATTTTTTTTTCAAGTTGCAGTAGTTAAAGTTATTTAATAAATAAATTGTTCTCCACTATTCCAACATATCAAGGTCAAGAGTTAAAGATGTGTAAGAGAAAGTAATAAAAAGAACTAAAGAACATCTTTGAGTGTAAGATTCAGCAATCATACTCTTTAAAAAAGATCAAATGTCATAAGATAAGTAAAAGAAGATGTCTTTCTTTTTTGGTCGTATATCATGATGTCTTTGTCATATAGAGCTCTCCACTAGCAGCGTATTTTATGTACATTTTGTATCTTAATAAGTGTTCTACGACTTTTTCGACATAAATTAGTTAAATGGTGGTCGAAACTTAATATATACAATGCATATACTTTCTTTGTCTTTGACTATAAGATCATTTAAAAAAAAATTGTCCTTGGATATAAAACCTTGTATGAATTTTTAGATGTATTTATTACTCTTTTTTTCAAATATACTCCTTATTAATATAAGAGATCTGTTATTTGAATAATCATTTGATTGACAACTTATTTGACAACCATAATTTTACACAATAAAAGTAGTTATTAATACGAAAATCAAAGCAATAGAGAGATAAAATAAAAACATAATGAAATAGCAAATTATCACAAAAGTTGTAACAAAATAGTTTTACAAATATCATTTCTCTTAATATTATCAAATTTATCTTAGAATATAAAAAAGTAATAATATTGAATAATCAGCCTAGCTCTCAAGTTTAATGACACTCTAGAGTGTATGGATACAATTAGTCAATTTTTCTGTTTGAATGATTCAACTAATTTGAATTAAGGGTAAAAGAGAAACAGATTTTAATTTAACAACTAACTATCAAAAAAAAAAAATGTTTCATGTAAATATTTTTTTACTGGATAATCGTCTAAGAACAAACCCATTATCCTTCCAAAATTTTACATCAATACCATCTCAGATATCCTAAGATATGTAAGATGTGATTTCCTGCCAGACCGTGCAAATTTCTTTCCAACTACCTAAAGAGAATTGTCTTAAAGTTTCATTTTTGGCATTGAAGGGTAGGTAACCACAATTTATCCCAACTGCCATGCCAAACTTAAATATACTTTTCAAATTTATTTGTTTTATTTTTTGAATAAAAATGTATTTATATGTTTTGATTACAACATGTAATATATAGGATTATAACTAGATTACACATAAGATTAATGTTTAGCTTATTTAGGAAGGTGATGAAAGATATATGATCATGATCCACTGTACTATCACACTGTCACACTATAATTTACTTATCCACCACACAACTTTCCATTTTTTTTCTATTTTCCTTAATACTATTTCTTTTTTCTTTTCCATATTAAGAAACAAGAAAAACAGACACAAACTTTGTCATAAACAACAAACACTAACCTTAAACTCTCTCTCTCTCTAACCTCTTCTTCATTCACTTCACACTCTCTCACTCTTCTCCATTTCCATTCAAACAAAACCTCCATCTTCCACTCACTCTTTCTCTCTCCATTTTCACACTGAATCCAATGCCACCTATTTCCTAAAACTCATCAAAAAACAAACAACATTAACAACTACGAAAAAAACATCATATGATATCATCATCATCATCATGTCAGTATACGATGCAGCATTCATCGACACACAACTCTCCAAAAAAACATCAATCTTCGGTCTCCGTCTCTGGGTTGTCATCGGAATCCTCGTCGGTTCTCTCATCGTCTTAACTCTCTTCCTTCTCTCTCTATGTCTCACCTCTCACCGCCGCCGCAAAAACAACCATAAACCCACCAAACTCACCCACTTCACTCCCGTAGTCTCCAAGGAAATCCAAGAGATCATCCACGCGCCACCGTTACCAGAGATCCATGTAGACACAGTGAAACTAGAGTTCCACCATCATCGTGTTTCCACCAGCGGAGAGAGTAAGGGAGGAGGTAGTGTGTGTGAAACTGCGTCTTCTATTGGAAGTGTTGGACCGGAAGTTTCGCATCTTGGGTGGGGGAGATGGTATACACTTAGAGAACTTGAAGCTGCTACTAATGGTTTGTGTGAAGATAATGTTATTGGTGAAGGTGGTTATGGAATTGTTTATAGTGGTGTTCTTGTTGATGGTACCAAAATTGCTGTTAAGAATCTTTTGAATAACAAGTATGTTGTTACTGTTACTCTTAATCTTTTTTTACTTTCCTTAATTTATGTTTGATGTGTTTTTTTTGTGATCTATTGTTGTTTCATTCTTTTGTTTGGTCTATGTTAATTTGTGTAGAAATGTTTGGTAATCGGTTTTTCGTTAAGCATGTTATTGGTGCGTAGTTTCCACTTTCCATCGACTTTGTCAATGACTAATCATCTGTGAACTTGGATGGTCACTTTTAATGGAGTATCCACTCCCAACTACTACGTCTTTTCCATCTACAAGGCTTGAATTTGAAAAGTTGTTTAACGAATCTTAGTCTAGTTTCACTCGGACAAATGTAATGTTTGTGTTTGGTAATAGTTTAATGATTGTTTAGTGTTTTCTTAATGTGGTTACCAAAGAATAAAAGATTCATGGTTGAGGCACAATTTTTTCTTTTTGTATTATTTTTATTTGATTAGGGAGAATCATGAGTTTATAGCTAAGTTGTGCTTGAATTATACTAATGCTTATATGAGCAGTGATTTGCTTTCTATGACTATATATTAATGTTTTCTTCTGTTTTACTCTTGCTATTGTTTTATACTTTTTAACCATTTGTGTGTGTTTCTGTGTGTGAGACTGTGATTTATCCTTGTCTTGTATTGTTTGGAGATGTTATGAAAAGTGGTTCACTTGTGTGAAGAAAAGAATCATTTTTCTCCTTAAGTCCTTGTTTTCTTGCAACTAATTAACAATGTTGTTACTTTTCAAGGGCTTAGTAATGTCATACATTGTTTTGATTTTCATTATTCTATTACTTACTGTTACTTTACTACTACCTAATTAATGAAAGTTGTGTGTTCTTGTACTTGTCTTTCAGAGGCCAAGCTGAGAGAGAATTCAAAGTTGAGGTAGAAGTAATTGGTCGTGTTCGGCACAAGAATCTTGTTAGGTTGCTCGGATATTGTGTTGAAGGCGCATACAGGTGTTTTTCATTATTCTTTATTCAAATTTTAAATTGTTGAATTTCAAATAATGAAGCTAAAATGTTGTTTAGCTTGAAGAGATTTATGATTTGAATTGTTGATTCATGTTACAGGATGCTTGTGTATGAATTTGTTGATAATGGCAATCTAGACCAGTGGCTGCATGGAGATGTTGGACCTGTAAGCCCTATGACATGGGATATCCGGATGAACATTTTATTGGGCACAGCAAAAGGGTAATATATTCATGATTGAATATGCATACATTGATATTTGTACGTATATATAAAAGGGATATCAAATAACTGAATTTTTTAAAACAGTTCCATAAAACTTTGTAACTTCCATTATTTTTATCTAGACAAGTGAACAGACGATCATGGCAGTGCCTGGCTGCAGACTAGTTACTCATTAATCAAATTGATGCTTGAAATGTTTTGTTCACAGTGATTTCTGTGTATCTTTTCAGATTGGCTTATCTTCATGAGGGCCTTGAACCAAAAGTTGTCCACCGAGATGTGAAATCAAGCAACATACTCATTGATCGTCAATGGAACCCTAAGGTTTCTGATTTTGGTCTCGCTAAGCTTCTGCATTCTGACCACAGTTATGTCACGACTCGAGTGATGGGGACATTTGGGTTAGTATGATTTAACAAAGCATTCTCCTATCTCTGTTATCAGTTACAATTACTTTCGGTTCATGTAAGAACGCAATGTGTTGCTAATTGAGGTCTATTGACATTGATTATATCCCTTTCTCTTTCTACAGTTATGTTGCACCCGAGTATGCCTGCACTGGAATGCTGACCGAGAGGAGTGACGTGTATAGCTTTGGGATACTTATCATGGAACTAATCACTGGAAGAAATCCTGTTGATTATAGCAGACCGCAGGGAGAGGTAACGACAGTTTTGAGATCATTCATTCTACACTCGCATATGTAGTTCTCTCGCTTTCCCCCTTACCGTGGTGGTTTGAATTGTTGCAGGTTAATTTAGTTGAATGGTTAAAAAATATGGTTGGGAGTCGAAGAGCCGAGGAAGTAGTTGATCCGAAGATTTCAGAGAAGCCGTCTTCAAAGGCTCTTAAACGTGCACTGTTGGTTGCTCTTCGATGTGTTGATCCTGATTCCATAAAGAGGCCTAAAATGGGACATGTGATCCACATGCTTGAGGCTGACGACCTTTTATTTCGTGAGGTATGCTTCTTTTCCTTCTCAAACATTAAAATGTACTTTAATGAACCAAAATGCGTATATTTGTTTTCACTTGTAAAGCAGACAAAGTTGATTCTAGAGGTATAGAATTGATTTTGACATATTTGGATGTTCTCAAGTAGAGTCGATTTTTCCTCCAGTTATTCTAAATTGAAGCTAGAATTTGGAGTATTTGCCTCTACAATTGTTTTTTAGCCATAAATGTATTGTTCAACCTACTTTTACATACATGAATGTACCCTAACATAAATCATTTTACTTCAACTCACTTTTAGTCAAGATCAAATTTACAGAATCAATTAACTCATCATTTTTTTGCCACACGCAGAACTAAACACAAAAAGAGTGTAACGCATCATTTTTCAAGCCGAAAAGTTCAACATTGCTGTAATGTAATACTCATCACTTGATTCTTTCTCGTTCCTGTGTGCAGGATCGAAGGATTGCCGGAGAATCTTCTCATTCCAATCGTGATTATCAACGAGAGCATAAGGGTTCGAGTTTAGGTAAAAATCGGATAGGTGGAGAGATCATTGATCAAAGTGAAGATGATAGTAGTAGTAGAAGTCACCATCAGCCAACTAAGTTGAGATGATAGTATATATAGTCTGATAATTGAGATAGCAATCTGTATTATTTTTGTTCTTGATATTTATTTCTACCTTAATGAGGGAACAAGCTATCATTTTTTCTTCCTCATTTGTTATTCATTTGTAATTTTGTATACTCTATATTATTCATTATCATAAAAATCATACTTACTTGTCTCTATGTTTACAAGTCAAAAATAGGATAAGTTTTACCTAAAACTAGTACCTTTCATAATGTGCAATATATATATATGATCAATTCCCTTTTCTCTGCTGTAATTTGTTTTTGGCATTGCAACTTGGTCCCATTTTAAAATGGATTGAAGTACTTGGCACTTTATATGGCTAATTGGTTGGTGGCCCTTTTATATGCTACTCCAGCTATGTTGATAGAATCAATTTCATTGTATTATCATTATTGCAAACTTTTTATTTTCATTAGCTCATTATTGCCAACTTTGTTGTTTGGATGCATGTTAGAAATGGACCTGCTGGCCGGCTAATCATGATCAAATTTATCAGCAATTTCTTGTCATTATGCTTAGGTTTCCCAAATGAAAATGCAAGCAATGTTTTGTTTTGTTTGTGACTAAAAAAAATCATTCATTAAGAATACTAATAGTAGTTAATAATAATAATTTGGTATAGTTCGATTCACAAGAAATCAATTCGGCTCAAAAAGTTTTAATTCAGTGACCATAAATGTAGTTCCAATTCGGAAACACATGACTAGTGCACTGAACCTTTAAATTAATTCAGTTTGAAAAGAACTATTAACGGTTTGGTTCAATTTTACCGAACCATCGGTTCTAGCTTTCACTATATTGTGGTGAAGCTGAGTTACTCAATTCATCTAGATTTTTTATTCTAAAAAAATGCATGTGAAGAAAGCAAAAATCTGATCATAGATTTATGTTTCACAATCAACATCAGACATGCCAGGACATACTTTGTCCTTTTAAAGCAAATTAACCGGCACTGATAGTTGGCTAATTGTGAATGTAGCATGGGGACACCATGGTTGGTTGGGTTGTTAAGATTGGAATGTGCTCCTCTTCACTGCCATTCATATGTAAAAAAATTACTAGTACTATGCACTTTGGACCCTGACATTGACTTGGTCAGTAGCAATTTCAAGCTTTGTCAAAATAAGATTAAAGTTTTTATTTCCAAGAAAATAAAGATAAAAGTTATGATTGCTGACATTTTATCTTGTGTGGACCCTCTTTGGATAAACTAGTGTTCCCATTTTTCTAATATTGTCATTTTTATAACCTTTCAAGAATTAAATGGGCATTGGAAATTTGAAACCAGAATCTCTCAAATGCTCAACGGTTCCATTCCCAAAAATCTCCAATTGAATTTAGTAGAATTATTTAGAGATAAGCATCTTTTGCATTGAATTTTTTAATCCACAAAATCGCTCTCTTGAAAAATTAGTTGTTTACACACTTAAAAATCACAAACTATGGGCATTAGCCAATAAAATGTTAAATATTTGAATAAATCTTGAAAAAAAATACTATCATGTAGTAACATCATACTATTTTTTTAGTAGATGTAACATCATACTTATTTTTTTGTAAAATATGAAAACTACTTGTTCCATTTGAAAGTAATTATGGTTTATGATTTTTTATATGATAAATGTAAAGGCCAATTTGTTGCAACTTTTTTCATTAAAATAATTTTTTTAAATATTATAGTGGTATACTCAAGTCTATTTACAAAAAAGTAGAAACAGGAAAGTCAAATATTAACTGTGATTCAACCAGGCCCTTTATGTCTTTTTTTAACATTTCCAGTCTCTACCATATACTATGATAGTTTTGTTAATAATAATAAAAAAATAATAGACAAGATCCATAAATAAAATAGATCATGAATTTCTTATAAATGACGTAATTGTTTTTGTCGAAAAGTGTATTGATAGTTTGTTTAGTAGAAAATCAAATATTGATGAATTTTACTCCGTAAAGTGTTGTCGAGTTCAACTTTTTTAAATAGTTATTGTCAAATTGTTGTGTTTCCTTAATTTACATTTTCATTATCTATAAATCATTGCGATTTTTTTCTTATTAGTAAATTTAATATTTCAATTTTAAAATTTATTTCTTTATATTTAGACACCACGTAAAATTTGTACTAGCTCTGTTATTATTTATAATTTTGTTAAAGCCCCATATTCAAACACAAAATTTGTCTTGTAAACAACATTTTTTTCTCTTGATCTTTCGTTGAAAAGTCAGCTCTTGTTTAAAATATTTTCAATTTCCCAATAATCTCATGGATCATAGGTTGGAGAATCGTGCAATGATCATGTGACTGCCTTTTTAATGTTTGCAGAATGGTTGCCTCCTAGACCAACGAGGTATATTGTGTTCTACCTAGTTTGTTCAAGTGTGAAATTCTTAATTCTTAACTTCTAGGAAATTTAATCAAGCAAAAAGATTCCCTTAAAAAAAAAAATCAAGGAAGAAGGTTATGATTTCATTTTTATCATCATTGTTGTGTGTAGTTCATTTGAAAGTTTTGGAATGATTTCAATTTTTCTGGCAAGACGGTGAATGTTGAGCAACTGAGGAATAAGATAAAAAAAAAATTGTGAAAGTGGTTTTTTGGTAAGATCTCGAACCACTCTTATACTTTTCAGTGGATGGTGGAACTCGTTTTGTATCTGGATCGCTAGCGTTTTGCAGGGTGAACACATACAAAGGTGAAGCTAAAAATTATTCTTTTATATATTACTACTATTAATCTTAGAGCTTATCCCTCAAAAAAAAATCTTAGAGCTTATATCTTAATGGGGGCATGTGCCCTATCCTCTAACGCAGCTCCGTTATTGGACATGAATTGGCTTTTTGTTGAGTTGTCGGTTGTCCAATTATTGGTGCTTTACACGGTGGAGTCGACTGGTTGGTTTGAGTGTTATGTTTGGAAAGGTTTTTTTCATCCACATATATTCTCTTTTTGGTGTTAATCCTTCGGTATTTAAGTAAAATTGGACTTATTAATATGAAATACGGTCGTGAGATAAGTAAAATCTGATTCTAGAGAGAGATCAATCAATTGAATCCAATCACTTGGTTGCATGCATATTCTTCTTTTCTTTTCTTTTTTCTTTCAAATTGAGCCTCAAAAACGATAGAGGTTCTCACTATCTTGAAATCAACTCAACATCAAACATTGAAACTCTTCCTCTCAAAAAAATCAAACATTGAAACTCAGTGCTCAATTCAAGATGAAGAAAAACAGAAAGGGATGTGCTCTAATTGTTAAAATATCTAACAAGATGAAGTATTTTGTGGCTGTTTTCATCTCACATCTGTTGCGAGAGTTATGTTCCATTAGTGTAAAGACATCAATACTTGGTAAAGAAATATCATAATTTCAGAATAATGGCTGTCTAATCTACGTCTTATACATAAAATAAAACACAAATGCCAAAATTTAGCTGATGGGAAAATGAGGATTATTGACATGTACTTTTCATTGTTTCTCATGTTATATAATCATCACTTTTGTTCTTGGAGCCCCTATTTCTCATAGAAGTTCGGTCATGAGATAAGTATAGCTTAACCAAGAATTTTTCCATCCATAAATCGAACTAAACACATACATGTAGCTAACCTTGTCCATTTACTGATCTAATATTTAAGAACATGAATTGAGAGCTGCCACTGCAACATAATCAATTCAAATAAAACTAAATCTCTCCTTTGGTTTCGTAGTATTTTGCTTTTGAACAGTCTAGCTATATTTTTGCTTCTATTTTAAGTTACATTTTGCCACCAACAGAAGGAGAAAAAACTGGAATTGCAATTTTCTATTATATAAACTGCTCTTTACAATAATGACATTGAACAAATAGCAGGAGAGCAAAATGGAATTGGAATTGCTCTGTTTAAATATATACATGCTTGCATTTGCAAGTATTGTTGAATGATCAATGGAAAAAATAAATTGATTCGTGGTGGAAGCAAAAGAGGAAACCACTTTGCATGACTCAAGAGGATGCCACAACCTTGTATTCTTCCAACCATTTCCAGACTGTCAGCAAACCAGATCTTTCTCCAGTGAAGAAGAGACCGCCTGGGGCTATATCAACTAATCCAACTTCTTCCTTTGCAAACAGTCTACCCCTCTCTGCAAATCTGTAGATTGTAAATGTAGAGACTTGTTCAGAGCCAGTTCAAGATTACATTTCAAGTTTACATAACAACATGATGGTGTTGGTAGCAAATTTACTTACGATGGCAGTTCATAGAGGTGAACTGAATTGTCTCCGGCTGAGCAGAATATTATAGGCTTATTTTCTGGATCAGTCATCCCAGAGAGTGTAACAACACCCTGTAATAATCAGAATAAAAAATATGAACAACCTCCTACCAATTTAATCACTACAAACAAAACACAACCAAATGATGTTCAACATAATATAAAAAACTTCAACCTATGCACAAATGCTATATATACAAGCTAAGTAACTTACATTTTCCACATTGTGTGAATATGCCACTTCCAAAGTCCCTGCTTCGTTTTGAAACCAGACCTTGATGGTACAGTCAGATGAACCGGATAACAAGAACTTGTCCCAACAAATAAGGGAGGTGACTGCGTCTGTATGTGCATTGAGTGTCATTGTACACTCAAATGTGTCAAGGTCCCAAACCTGGATAAAACAATAAACAATAACTCTCAGAAAAAACATATAAAAAAGCAAAAAGCAAGTGCAGAGCTAACATAAAAGAACAAAAGACCACCAAAGATTCATAGATTAGACTCTGTATTTCCAAACAATAGAAATACCTTAATGGTTTGATCCTTGGATCCTGAATACAGCATCTTGGAGCCCTCAACAGCTAGGCAAACAACAGATTTAGTGTGGCCACAAAGTGATGCAACCAGTTTAAAAGGGGAATTGGCTTCGGAGCTGCCTCTCCATGCAGAAATTACACCATCCTGTGATTTAAATAAAAATTTGATATTAATTGATAGATAACAGAAATATCTATTTTCAAAAGTAAGAGAACAAAATATACTATACAACTAGTGGTAACTAGAGAATAAAAAATCTAATATATCTTGATAACAACCATAAAGCAATGTGTAGGTATTTACCTCTGCTCCAGCTAAGAGTGTATGAGTATCCTTGGCAACAATCATAGCATGGACTTGTCCCTTAGGTCCATCAAGAGTAAAAGGTGCAGCAGTCGAAATATGCCATGCCTTCACAAATACCACAATGACAAAATCAGCTTACAAAATATGGTCATATATAATTGATAAGAACAGACAATGAAACAAAACAGTGATTGTAGTAATAAGAAGAGCCTACCTTGACGGTGTCCTTCATACCAACAAAAATCCATGGGCCCTCACTGATCAAAGAGGTAACTTCAGCGCCCAGATTCGTCACATCAACACATTGACCAGTACGGCAGTCCCATGTCCGAAGTGTCCCATCCGTGCTACCAGAATAAAGTTTGTCTGATCCATCTGGAATTGTCATTCCAGTGATAAGCTGTTCAAAAATATTTTAATTAAACTACTTCAGAAATATCAACACAGAAAGGGAGCCTAGTTTCAAACATTTCTCAAAAACATAAGGTGGTTATTAGTATTATTATAAAGTCTAAGTACCTTCTTGTGTCCCTCAAGCTTTGCTATTGAGGAAAACTCATCACCATAAAACCATGAATGCAAATTCTGGCACTGATCACTATGAACACAACTGTCATTCACCCAGTATTTGCAGATTCTCGGTGAAGGCTTCTGAGAAACTTCATCTACTTCTGTCCCATCTCTGTCATCTCCAATCTTTCTATTCAAGACCGGTTCAGTATTATGTTTGGGAAGGGAAGCCTCAGCAACTTCTGTGCTTGCTTTGTTATCTCCAGTCTTTCTATTCAAGACAGTCTTCGTATTATGTTTGGAAAGGGAAGCCTCAACGACTTGAGTCGTGTCTCTGTTATCTCCAATCTTTCTATTCAAGACTGTCTTCGCATTATGTTTGGGAAGGGGCTTCTCATACACATATGATGCAGCCTTCGTGTTATGTTTGGGAAGGGGCTTCTTTGCAGCATTATAATATCCAGCATCAGCTCTGCAAGAAGACGGGTATGATGATGTTTCACCGTGCGATGGGAAATGCCGCTTTTGTGCCGCATTATGATATCCAGCGTTGGCAGCATTACAAGAAGCAGTGGATGGTGCTACACTATGAAGAAACCTACAAGGATTTCTGTTGCATTTCCCAGCGAGCCAATAAGCACATGTTTTCCCGATGACTTGTTCAGTTCTACTACTCCTTGCCACTTTTACATCCATGATTGATTATACTCTAAAAAAACAAAAATAATACATTCCAATAACATCCAAGATCAGCCACTTTATCCTACCAACAACAATCGAGTGCCAAAAACAAGAAGCAGTAGAACATGAAGAACTCCTCATGCAAAATTGTTCATTACCAAACTTTATAATGCCCTATTTATAAAGTTTGCAATGAACAAAGAAACAAAAAGTAGTACATTGCAGAACCTCCAAAGCAAAAACCCATATCAGAATTGGATGAATCAATCAGCGCTATATCTTGAATAACCCAAAACCCCAATTCACTGTATCTCTAAATTCTAATCCTAAAACCCCTAATAAGTAAAATAAATGAAACCCTATAATTGAACCAAGGAACACAAATTGCAGCAGTCGATCCATAATGTCGGGAATCGTAAACCCTAAATGAGCCATTGTATCCTCATGCAAACACTGTATCCTCGTGCAAAGTTGTTGATTACGAAACTTTATAATACCCAATTATAAAGTTTGCAATGAACAACGAAACAAAAAACCATAGGAAATACCGATAATTTACCACTGTTATCTCGATTGCCCCCAAATCATCACCCTAATAAATAAAATAAAAGAAACCCTAAAATTGAAACCCTAAATTTGAAGTAACGAAGCAAAAAAAGGTTCGCCGGGAACACATACTGTTGCCGATGATCCATAGTAACAGAGGTTGAATCGTAACCCTAAAAATTGATCGAAATAGGAAATACCTGAGAGCGATAAAGTTGAGAATCCGAATGAACGAAGAGAGTTGTTGAAGAGAAGTTGAATTGAATGAGTTGTGAAGGAGGAGAGTTGAATTGAATCGTTTACACCTTTTTGTGGTTCGTACATTGTACACAAAGACTGTTTCCTGCTTATGGACTTGTTTGCTAGGCCCAAGTTGTTTCCTATATACACCCTCCTATCACTATTATAAACAAAAATTTACATTTTAGATTGATTTAATTATGAATGAGGTATTTGATAATAAATCTAACACGTTGATTTTTGCTTATAATAGTGACGGAGGATGTACACCTCTTGATCACTATTATAAATAAAGATACAATTTTTAAATTCATTCAATAAATGAGTTATGTGGTCATATTAGAAACAACATACGTTATTTATTAAATAAATCTAAAACATTTATATTTATGTTTACTTATAATAACGATGAGAGGATGTAATTTGTGAGAAACTCTTTTTAAGCAGCTCCATCGGCACTTTTTGAGGATCATTTCACCAACGTGTCATCCACTTTTACCATAAATTACCACCGGAGTTGTGCAATATTTTGACAATATGTAATAAGGGAGTTTCTACGGTACACCCTTAAATTAAGGTGTACTGGTATACCTGTTTCATAAATCAATAAATTAACTATCGTTTTTATGTAATAAAGAGCTATTTGTCGACTTTTATATTTTAGAAAATATTATTTCTTAAGAACAAACATCATTTAAATGTTTATAAGAATCATACTAATTTTTTTTACCTTTTATCAAAAAAATAGCCAATATTCACTATTATAAGTAATAAAAAAAATTGAAAAGTTGAATTTTGCTTCGCTGACACTATTGAAAAATAAAATATAGTTATTATAATTGTAAATGATAGAAAATATTTTTTTCTAAAAAAAATAATTCATTAAACTATAAATTTAAATACAGGTGTACCGGTACACTCAAATTTTGCGAGTGTACCGTAGAAATTGCCATGTAATAATCGTTTCTTCATGGAGCAACTTTCATCAAGTGTTGTTTTCTGAAACCTGGTGCAAAATGATACTTGCATATTATTAAAATATTAATATATGAATTAAAATTGTGGGACCATGCATTGGTTTTTAGCAAAATATAAGTGGATTGCTTCAAGATGACGTGACTCTGTTCGGACTCACAAAAACTCTTTAGATGAGTTCACCATTGTAGGTGCTCTTAACTATTCCCTTTCCTACTTTAGGGTGTGATTTGAATTCTATAATTCGAAAAATATTTCGGCTTCTATAATTTGAACCGTGTAAAAACTGAAGGTAGACACAGAACTATGTCGATCCTTAATAATAGTTTGTAAAAATACCATTCGAAATGCAGAACCCAAATCTTCTACAAAACTTCAGCATATATAATATGAAATGTTTCAAACTTTCCTATAATACCATGTTATAGGCAAATCGAAGTGTAAAAATACGCATATATCGGATTCTAAAAGTCCAACGTTTGATACAATTCAGATTTTTAAAACTGAATTGTGTCAGCACTATAATATAACAGCTGTGTTTTGACTGATACCATTGTTTTCGCAAAACGACAAACCTGGGTTGATTTAATCATCCATACAGTCAAATTATAAGCAGACACTTCTATGTAAACGGTATGAAATAACATCGATTAGACACATGTTGAATGAAAGTTGCACCAATATCCATGTGTTACATCGAAATATTCAAACATCAATTATCCAAATGTTACATCAATAACATAAAATTAGTAGGTATCCCTAGCACCCCTATCTCCACTACGACGCCTACAACGATAAATTTGATCTCCATAAACCTCTTGTGAAATTGCATTTAAACTTTGTCATTTTGCACTCTCTCGCTCCACCACACTGCCATCCGTGATGGCTAAGACATGGTCTCTGATATGCGTTAACCTTCCGTTCATGTATAGCCACTGATGGTCTTTGAGCTCCTCGTCAAAAATCTCATCGAGGGTCTCATGCTCAGGTGGCCTCGAGACACACACATCTGACGACGAAGTTATGACGTATGGATGTAAAATGGCAAAAAACCATCTCATGCATTTAACAATCGTCTCTCGACCAGTCGGAGCAATCAGACTCAAATCCCATGATGCCAGGACATAGTCAAGATATTGAACATAACGTCGACTGATCTGTTTTGCTGTCGTATGAGAATTTGTAGTGTCATATGGATGTCCGAGGATTTAAAAAGGTTAGACTATACTTAAAATAACACCTTTGAGAGACTACTATACCATGCTTGAACTCTAATATTTTAAACTAGGTTGACCTATTTAAGCAAAATTCTGCTTTATGCGACCTATTCCTATCCCTATGCTCTAATGACCTTAATTGGCAATAGCCATTCGATTTGATCCCCACCGATTTATGACAGTAATTATCTTATCATCACGGTCCATGGTCACGATTCTCCCATTGTATTTTTGAGTATTTATATGAAATAAATAAGAATCAACCGTAAAGAAAATGTTAAGAATTATAGTTCCTTCAAAAAAAGAATTGGAGTTAATATTTTTTTTTATTATCTATAACAATATATAAGAAATATAAAAAAAATTGTTTAAATTTTTTATTATTCCGAACATAATCTTAAACAAATTTATTTTTAAGAATGATATATTAGGGTGGATTCTAGGGTGAGGGGCCAATTAAGTCCCTCACCGGTGTACTACAAAAAAAACACCAATAGACTTGTTCAACCGTTTAGATTTGATTAAAATAAAAATAAGAACATATGAAACATTCCACGTTCTATCTAGCCCTTACCCATCTCTCTTATTGTGTAACTGTCTTCTTTCAAATGGTGCTGCAATGATGAATTTTATCAAGTCCATATCTTCTCCTTCGTCCAAACTACTTTTACGAGAATGAAAAAACCGTATATGGTATAAAGTTGTATTACACCCACAATCTCAAAGTTATAATATTGATGTTTCCAACAATATCTTTTTCTTTTGTTTGTCATCCATTTATTGCAAGCTTGAATATCCACTTTTCAGATAACTGGATTTTTTCCTTTAACATAATAACAATAATATGACCGTACAAGTTATATTGTTCTTCTCAATTCACCAATGATTGATCAATTGAATTTACTCAGATAACAATGACCTTGAAAGAACGAAAAGAAAAAGTAGTTTCCTTCTTAAAAAAAAAAAAAAAAAGAAAGGAAAAGTATAGATTTCTGAAATTTCACCATTAAACATCAAAAATTTTAGTTCAGGGTTCATAATTTGATCTCATATTTTATGGTTTGAGTGCATGGTCATTGTAAAGAGTATCTCGTTTTGATAGAAGAATTATTAGAGTATAATAACATAAGTGAAAGCCATTTGAGGATAATATTAAGGCCCCGTTTGGATAAACAGCTTATATAGATGCTTATAGCATTAGGGCTTATAACATTAGAGCTTACATCATAAGCTCTT
>Ga0315914_1004211_pt1 | contig 21572 bp, 10 predicted proteins | sample MpolenodulesMG_FD_203920 | JGI IMG/M metagenome (GOLD analysis project Ga0315914, IMG submission 203920) | Medicago polymorpha root nodule microbial communities from Los Angeles, California, United States - elongated nodules | ecosystem: Host-associated > Plants > Roots > Nodule | place: USA...
TACAAAAATCTTGTGATAATTGTCACACGACTTGAAAATCTAATCTAATAGTTTGACATATCAAAGATGTTTTTAGAGTATACACATAACATGTTATCATGTTCATGTGTTATTGCCGGTTGGTGGATTTTATGTTTTGCATTCACTTAATTACATTCGTGTGCTTTCTAGTACACCAATACAGTGCAATATTATTATGTACTCAATTATTGGGTAGATTATTTCACTATGGAGTTCTCTCCATAAGCAAGCATATGAAATTTTCGCCTTTGAATCTTCTTTATATGAATGCTGGAAGCTTAAAGAACAGGACATGCTGATTGAAATAATCATTGGTTTGTTGAGTGCATTATACAAAAATGCCATACACAATGCATGGAGTGTAAAAGTTTGAAACTTGGAAACAGGGTAGGGCTTTTAGCTTCTTAATAAGAAATTATATTCAAGTTAAGTTAATTATATGCAACTATATACTAATATTATTGTACAGTCCAATGAATGTGGCCAAGTTAACTAAGTATTGCTCAACTTTTGGGGAGGACTTTGATTTGATTTTCGCAAAAATACATTCTTGAATAGAAGAACTTTAAACTCCAACCTAAGCACTTAAACAAAGAAAAATACTCATTGAATAGTTACTATAAATTTTGCTAATGACAGCAAATGAATCAAAAAAAATCCAGAGGAATATAAATTTGGTTTATTTACATGTAGAAGTTAAGGTTTTCTATTCGGAAATACTTGATGTTGCTATTAAGTAATTTCATGAAAATAAACGAATGATTCTAATTGACTGCTTTTATATACACACCTGCATGATTTCCATCAAACATGGAAGATAACGCCTATGTTTGGAACCATGTTTCTCAGCCGAGTCACCACATGTCCAAGTCGAAGCTTCTTATTCATCCCGTGTCTGTGAGCAACCAGTTTTTGATTCTGAAAATGCAAAACACATCAGCCTTTTTATGATTTGTGGAAACAAACATTCATACTCTTTAACATTGCTCTTTTCGATTCAGTAGGAGTTCACATTTATGTCATTCAAATCAACTTTGTTTACCCAAGAGCAGCTGGATAAGATGGTTCGAGTCTCTTCCAGTTAGGCGTGCAGAATTTCTGGTTTACAAAAGAAAATCAACTTGGTTTTCATGTGTAACAATAGAAGACTTGGATAAACTTTGGAGTAGAAATGATAATTCCATTTATGAATCTATGCCTTTCCATCATTCAAACTTGATACTGAATTAAATATAAGAGCAGTATATTTCCTCTACATCCAAATGTTTACATGGATACCCCGTGGACTTTAGATGATCCATTAATTGACCCAGCATAGAGTATATACTTGTTGAAGCTCCATGTCTTTTATCATCCACCATAAATTGATAACAACAGCCATCAATTTCAATGAAGCTAATTGCCCTGCACTTTTTTATCCCATTTTGATCCAGTATTTTCCAAATATTTTTCATGTCACCCCATCTTTGAGATTCTGAATACATGTTTGAGAGAAGCACATAAAGACCAGAATTGTATCGTCCCAACTCCAACAACTGCTTCATGATTTGCTTACCAATTGCTAGATTCCCATAGGTTCGACAAGCACCAAGTAAAGCACTCCAAACAACAACATCTGGTTTAACAGGCATCTTCTTAATCAATGATATTGCTTCTTCTAACAATCCACGGCGACCTAAAAGATCGACCATGCATGCATAATGTTCAACATCGGGAGAAATCCCAAAAGTCGAATTCATTATGTCAAAGTAATGTTGCCCCATGTCCACAAGACCACTGTGACTACAAGCAGAAAGCAACCCTGTAAACGTGATCTCATCAGGACAAACTCCACTTGCCTGCATCTTCTCAAACATCTCAATAGCTTCTTTTCCATAACCATGCAGAGCTAGTGCCCCAATAATAACATTCCATGACACTGCATTCTTCTCAGGCATCCCGAAGAAGACGTCCATGGCAGTCTGAAGAGCACCGCATTTCGCATACATGTCTACAATAGCGTTGCAAAGCGTCACACTCAGTGTAATGTTATTATCAAAAATGTAACTGTGGGCTTGTTTTCCCAATGCTAGATCACCCATGTGACTGCTGGATGAAAGAATGGCAACAAGGGTAGCATCATTAGGCATCACGCCTGAATCACACATCCTATAGAAAAGTTCAACGGCTTCCGCATAAAGTCCTTCTTGAACATGACACCAAATTATTGAATTCCAAGAAATCAAGTTCTTTCCTGGCATCTGGTTAAAAAATTCCAAAGCACAATCAATAAGTCCATGATTAGCATAAGCATTAATCATACACGTCCAAGAAACTACATCCTTATCAAGCATTTGATCAAAAACACTTTTAGCACATTTCAAATTCCCGCACTTGGCATACATATCCATGAGTGCATTTGTAACAATTGAATCAATTTCAATACCGGTAACAACCATATAAAGATGCACAAATCTTCCCAAATCAAAATTACCATGTTTTGTCGAAACAGAAAGCAAGCCAACCAACGTAAACACATCGGGCTCCAATCCAACTTCTTGCATTTCTCGAAACAACAAGACGGCTTCTTCGGACCAACCCATTTTAGAATACCCATTAATCATCGAATTCCATGAGACCAAGGTCCTTTCAGAAATATCATCAAACACTCTCCTTGCACTTGTTATCAAACCACAAGCAACATAAACATTCAAAATTGCATTCTGAACACAAGCATGTGACCCCATTCCAAGCTTAAAAGACTGAGCATGGACACAAACACCGACCCAATAACATGATTTCACAGCACAAGCTTTGAGAACAAAAGGGGTGGTAAACTGGTTCGGTAAAAGACCATCACCCACCATTCGACGGTACAGCAACAAAGACTTAACCGGGTCATTGGAATTAGAATAACCCTTTATTAAATGGTTAAACATGAATTTATTTGGTTGAGGAATTTGATCAAACAGGTTGTGTGCGTAACGAAGATCTCGAAGTTGGACACTTGAGGAAACTAGTTTGCCTAATGTGAGAACTTGGGTGGCAAGTCCATGGAGGATGATTTGTGCATGAACAAGTTTGAGTTGTTTTAGGGTGATGCATTGGTCTATGAGATAGTGAAGGGTTTGATGAGTTGGGGACTTTAACTCTTGCAAAATGGTTTTACTGATTTGTGTTTGTGTGTGTATGCAAAACACGTTGGAAACAGCTTTTGCTGGTTTCAGTTTGAAAATGGAGGACATTAAAAAATACCTCAGTTAAAATGTTGTGCTACAAGAACATGACGATGATGAAAAGTGCGGGCAAGATTAGTTTACCTTACCAAGAACTTTAGTCCTGTGTGAATATGTATTGTCAATGGCATGCTTTCATAGGTTTATCATTTCAAGCATTTGAGGGGAATGAAATGATACACGGTCAATAAAATTTTACTTGATACATTGTTAAATAACATTACACAAGATATGGGGTGAAAAATATTGGTTGTGTCGAGATGCGAGTTGGGGTATCCCAAGTCAGTAGAACAAAGAGTAAGAGGTATTAAAGGGTTAGGAGTTGTGAATTAAGGACATAATTATACAATGGATGAAAGAGTTGTTGAGATAGTCATTGAGAGGCGGTTACAATCGGCGCACATAAGCGTTGAAATCACCAATCATTGTTCTGCATTTATGGTCAAAAAGCGTTACGGACCTGACCTGCATGGATCCTAAGCTTCCTGATCATTGAAGGTATTGGGTTCAAAAATATAGTTTAATGCGTAGTCTTGATGTGTTTGGACTTCTCCTGCAACTGAGCCTTTGTATGGTCGGGTCAGAGCGCTTTAAGCGTTGTATGAGTGAAATTTAGGGTTTTAGTCCAGTCTAAAACAATAAACTTACGTATAAATTTATAGAAATGAGCTATATAATATAAATTTCAACTCCTTTAAAAAAATGTATATAAACTTTCACTTCAACGGTTTGATCTATATAATATATATTGAGAAAAATGTTATTGAGTGGTGTAATATTCTTCTAATATTATACTCATATAATTTGATCTCTCTTTGGGTGGGACAATAGTCTAAGTGACATTTCAAATTTTTATTTCAAATAAAGAGTAAAGACTTTGTGTGTGATGAAGTTAATTTATACAAGTTTTGCATATTGGCATTGATTCAATAGTTTAAATAACATGTAGATAAGTGTCAACTAGTTTTACTTGATATATTCAATGAAAAAATCACTGTTTTATTCTGCCAGTTCTTACTATATATCTTAAAATTAAATTTAAAATGTTGAGTTATAATTAGATATCACTATTCGTGTATGTCCTTTAACCTCTTAATTTAACTATTTGAAACATTTTTAAATTATAATATATAACAAGTATTATTTAATTATAGCACTTGATTGATATTATATTGATTTTACAAAGATTCTACGTAAGATTTAAACTTCGTACTTTAAAGTTACAAAGTCAAATTCGTATCACTATGTTGACACATCGTGTACTAATGAGCTACATACTTGTATTGGAGTGTTTTCTTTATCAAACCCCTTGCATTGAAAGATAAGTTATTATATTGTATTTTTGGTGAAGAGCAAATACATTGTTTATTGTCATCAAAATTCTATTCACAAGAACACAAAATATATGCGAAAGAGGAAATGACTTTGTCATTTGCACCCTTTTCATTCATGTACATGTATGATGTATCAATAATCAATAAGATAGTATCAGTATGTTTACAGAGAAGGTAAAATCCAAAAATTAAAAAGACAAGAAGCTGATGAAAGAAACCAAGACAAGAATGCCATAGCAGCAGACAACTGATATCTACCACATAACTTTGCCAGGCAATGTGATTTACCAGCTTCACGCAGAAGATCTATAACACTTGCTGCGGAACATGCTGCAGCTAATGAGAGATATGACATAACCTGGAATACAGAAATTATATCATTAATTAGTAACTATATGAAACGATGAGGCCTAACTTGGTCTTCGAAAAAAAAAATATAAGTAGTGAGTACTTAGTACCATGTCTCCCAAAACGATTATCAATATGAGCCGTCTTTGAATCGGTAAACATTGTATGAAGACGGAGTAAGCATCTACCATGAACAATGTTATGCTCCATGGAATTGCCAAACCCATGACTGTTACCAAAAACCTGTGGAATAGCAAGTGTAAAGAAGAAAAATTAAGTTATAAATTCAAAAGCCTAAGCCTTTTTTCCGTCCTTCTGCGAATTTTAAACTATGAATATGCTATATGGACATAAAATTCTGACTTTTGCTCTCGTATTCTTATGAGATCCAAATATCATGTCAGAATAAGATTATAACTATGCAGAAAAAATTCAAAACTTGAATTCGCTCCCTTTGCCATCATACCAACAATTACACTTTGAAAACGAAGTGGAGAATCTAGATTAAACACAGTGGCACCGTGATTTTGTTGAAGCCTCAAAGTGTAGCTTACTGTGGTTTCGTCAAACTCATCATGAATCCGAACACGTTGAAACTCCAACTTTGTAATAGTCATAATTATTGAAAAGCTAAATATAGCCGAAAGAAAAAATAATCTGTTTCCAAGATGTCCACCAAATTTCTACAGCTTCTAGGCAAGGGATTCGGATGGTGATTGAATTAACAATGTTATTAAATCCTAACTCAATAAACACTTAATATGAGAGTTTATGTAGAAATTGATTCTACCATAGAAGAAAAACTGAGGGGTTAACTCTACAAAAGCTCTGTAGATGATTTCTGTAAGTTTTATTAGGGAGCTTAAAATAATAGAGTGAACAAAGCATGTCAAAAGTTTTTTTTATAGTTTAACACTCAAATACTTGTAGAAAGTTATATTGTCATAGATAAAACACTCAAGAACACTTCCAGAGAGAAAAATACTGATTATCATTTTCTGATTCAATGAAATACGAACTGAGTTGAATATGAGATACACTAAGTGCATACTAGTACTTAAAAGTGAGTTTGGCAAAATAATTATGACGTAATTTTGTAGAAACCTTCAAGTGTAGCTTTTGCCAAAATTACAGTGTTATTAGGTGACTCTGCCAAACTCATTACCTACAAAGTATATGTTTGGATGAATAGTGAAGTATATGTCTGGGTGTGCGCTGAGATTGGCAAAATCACGGTAGCCCCATGGTGTTATTATGGTGCTATTACGTGACTCTGCCAAACTCATTCCCTTCAATCTTATATATAAGCAAAAGTCAAATGTATTTGGTCCAAATTTCAATCAAATTCATTTGACTATTTGTTTACAAATAAGACTGGAGGGAGTATAGCTTTAACCAAAATCACGGCCCGCTGATTAGCTATATGAAGGCGGAACAACCCCAAATCATTGACGGAACGAAATTAAGCCGGCGATAACTGACGAACAGAAAGTTAACTAAAACTAATGAGAGATGGTTGGATAGGCCAACTGGTTTGAACGGTTAAAAGAGTTGGAGGTCATCGATAAAAAAACTCAAACAATGAGTAAATAATATTAATAAAATTAACGGTAGTAGCAAAATAAGAATCTAACAATTGAATATTATGAGGCCCATATCCCAAGGCAGGAAGAGAGAGACATATAAACTAAATGGACCACCTCCCCTAACAAATTAAAGTCAACAAATTTATCAAAGTGATTATAATCAAGAAATGGATTCTGTGTGAATTGAACAAAGTTATAGAATTAAACAAGAAAGAAAGTGAAAGGAACATACGAGAAAGAAGTGTAGGAGTAGAAACCAACATCCAAACACATGAAACAAAGAGAAGCAGAAGAGAAAACAATTTGACCCAAACGAAGAGTTAAGCTAGCGCTTGTTCCAAACGCTCCTGGAAGTTCCTCCATCATAGCATAGCATAATAATATGTTCCTTTTTTATCCTTATATTATTTCAATTGCTCAAATCAATTATCAATCAAACATGCAAAGCTTTTCTTTTTTTTCCTTTCTAGTAACGTCGATCAAAATCAATGAATGAATAAAAAGTGGAAATAATTTGGGGTCAATAAAGAAGAAAAGGGAATAATAATAAATAAATGAAATGAATGCAGGATATAAAGAATGGAAAGTGAAAGGTGGGAATAGCAAACTTTAAATAGGAAGGTACTATACTATAATGAGAGAGACAAATACTAAAATAGTAGAACAATGAATTTGTTTTAATTTTATTCTTGCTTTAAGTGGGTGATGAAATCCTGTAGATATTGTTATTGTACAAAGAATCTGTTCCGTCGGTGCGATGGCTACACTATTCGGATTGAAGGGTCTTTAATCATTCAACCCATTGTTCTCTCCAATCACATCATATATCATGCACTACAAGTTGATTTCAGATCAAATGAGTTTTTTTTTTAACATTCTCTAACACTAGTTTACTTACCGACTAAAATTCATTTGAGTTTGATGCTTTTAAAAGTGGTGAAATTCATTCGGTTTTCCTCGATAAAAGAATGAGTATTGAAGAGAGAATGTTCATCATATTTCTTTTGATATCAATCCGTTTAAATTACACGATCAATTTCACTGGGATAACTTATGAGTGGTCAACAAGCACACACAGAGTTGTCAAAACAATTGTTGTCAAAATCCCGACTTAAATCCTAAAATCTAGGATTTTGCGACTTTCTTCACCTTCAATGACTCAAATCCATAGTAGAATCACAAAATAGGCAAAAATCCATCGATTTTGATTGCAATTTTACGACTTCTTATAAATTAAGTCGTTTATGACTATATACCATTTGTAACATATATTTAGTGTTATTTTTTTTAGGTAAAATCCATCGATTTTGATTGCAATTTTAAGATTTCTTATATCAATTCTACAAAAGTCCTTGAGTAAAATCCTTCAATTTTGATTGCGATTTTACGAGTCCCGATTTTGCTATTCCCTTTCGACTTGAAGAAAAGTCCCGATTTTGACAACCTTGGTCAAAACAGGCTAGCCCATATGAGTCGGCCTGAAAGCCTGAATAAACGCAGGGGGTTGTGCTTAAAAATTACAGATCGGATTTTTAACATCAAATTGTTAAGAAGTTTAAAAGAGAAAGTTTATCCTAGGGATTGTGTATTCAACACCTTGAAACTTTAAAAATGGACTTTTTCTACATCAAATTTATAATTTATCTATTTTTTACTTCTGAACTAGTGTTCTAAGGGCGCTTGTTAGTGTCACCCATAAAATAATAAGCTAAATGTTTTAAAACACAAGACCATGTGACATTTTAAGCATTATGATGAAGTCATTATAATAATATACAAACATGATACTAATTGCTCTCAGTGCTCTTAACCAATCGGTGTCAAAAGATTTTGCTAACAAAATCTATACCAACAGAAATGTTCTATGACTCAAGCTGAGCATACCAAACACCTTGAATCTTAACATCCTTAGGAGCTTTAGCACCTAAATCAGTATCAGAAGGCTGAATACTTTCAAACACACCAATAACCTCACCAGTTTCAGGCTTACTTTGAGTTACACTCAATGTAATTTTCCCTTTAGATGATGCAGCACTCTTGTTATTTTCCTTACCAAGTTCTTCCTCATCACCTCTTCCACCAGCAGGCAAAGCAACTGCATTGTCATAACCAGTTGAAGCACCTCTTCCCTTTGGGTCCAAAAATGACGAACCCCGGTAAGAAGGTACTAAAAACTCTCCACTAAAGCTGTCTGGCTTCCCTGATGCTACCAATTGTTTGATCGTGAAGAGAAATGGCACGCGCTCGCCTCCGGGGAGCTGAACGGTCACAGCAGCGTAATCAATTCCATCTTTCTCCTCGAATTTGACAGTACCGTCAGGAGATACTTCGAATGGTCCTTCTATCTCGTCCAATGTGTATGTCAAGCGCGTCATTAGCTTAGTATTTTGAAAATCGAGTGGGGAATTTTTGGTTACGCCTTCAGATTTTACTGTGAATGAAGTTGGCTCAAGGCAGAATTTTTTTGCATTGTATTTTCCTGACTTGAAAGAGAATGAGTCTGATCCACCTTCAATTGTTGGACATTGGTTAGCTGTTCCTGTTCCCTTCACTTCTAAGTATGTTTTGCTCTGGATTTCGTCGAAGGTTAGTCGCTTTGGAGCACCTTCTGCGCTTGCTCCCTGATTATTATTAATTCCACAATAATCACTAGTCAATCAACATACATAAAATAACTAAATAAGTACATACGTAATTAAATAAGTAATGTTTAAGTTAAGATCATATCAAAAGAAAAATATACAAGACTAAATAATTGTGAAAATAACTCTAGAGTGACTACTGACTGGTCCCTTGAAAATTCAAAACATGTCGAGCCACAGTTTGAATTTTCGTTTAAAAGAAAGTGGTTGACATTTTCTCGAATAAAATTGCTTCTGGTATATGTAGAGTCTAACCCAACGCAATCTGAAATTTAAAACTAACTCAAATTTGTGATGAGATTATAAAGTTAATGGACTATTTAGGAAGCTAAGGCTTGAGAAGCGAGGATTTTCTCAAGCCTTATACGTGGGCTAGCCCTAGAGAGACGGAAACACACAAATAAAAAATAGTTCACAATTTCTCATAAGCCGCATGTTAGGATTTGAATTCCTCGCATGAATGTGACAAAGTGATTGATCTTGATCATTCGATCTCAAATCAATGATATATATTATTTAATTGAAGATGACTTGGTGAAAATATAAGATGAGCAGATCGGGTTTCAAATCGACGACCAAGATCAATTAATGTATGTGAATGTGTGTATTTTTTTATAGTGTATCCGAATTCAACATGTTGTAATGGTGCAAGATTAGGCATTAAAATATGTTGTTTTGCAAAATCCACTAGGTTTGTTTTATGAGTGACCATTTTAGTCCAAGCAACTTTTAGCCTATGAGAAAAATAAACTGAGACAACTTAATCAAAGTGCGATCAAATAAAGGAATGATGAACAGAAGAAAGACAAAGTGAAACATACAGAGACAACAAGAGCAGAGGTTGCAAGAGCAAATCCTGCAATTTTAGCAGAATCAGCAAACCTATGAGCTATGTCCTGAAGAGAGCAAGTGAGCTTAGCTCCATTGTGTTCTAAGCCAAAAGCCTTAGAAATGGATTGTGTTGATTTGAGATGAAAAGCGGTGTTTCGGCTATTGATACCAATCTTTGTTGGTTGCATGAGTGTAGCTGCAGCTTGTAATGATGCTGCCATTCTATTTTTTTCACCAAAGTGTTTTTCTTCTTGTTGTTTTAATTTTAATTTGAGAGTTAAGTACTTTGTAGTAATTTGAAAGTGCTTTGTGTGTAGGATGAGAATAGACACTGATAAACAGAGTACTCTGTTTTGATGGCTGTGGTGTGAGTAAGATTTTTGATAGGATAAGGCCATCTCTTATTGGATGAATCATGAATGAATGAAACTAATGTTAATGGATTTTTGTTTGTTGCCACGCTGGAAGCTTCTCAAATGAATGCTCAGTGAATATTCTGTATCATATATCAAAGATTAATGACCAATTGATAAATTTAGATAAAGATTTTGAGTGGATTGACTTATTTTTAATATTTGTAAAAATTTATGGAAACAGTTTATAAAATGTTGGTAAGTTATTTTCAACTTATTTTTATTAGCTTCTTTCAACAACAAAAAAAACAAACTTATTTTATTAGCTCTTCAAAATAGCTTATAAAATCAAAAAACAATTTGATTTGATTTTATCTTTTATTATAGAAAAAAGATAAATACTTGTATTTTTTTATTTTTTTGACAAAAACAAAACGACATTCATTCATTCAAATCGATATATTACATCATTCAACACCGCTAAAAACGTACATTGACGTCCAAATCTTTGATTAAATAATTGATCTTCGATATGAATCAAATGAGCACCGCAACAATACAGAAAATCAAACAACGCCGCACAACACGACGAACAACACACCACCACACTCGGGTGACGAAATCAAGAAGACAAAGCCTAGATCTATGTGAAAAATCACTTATTTAAATTGAACTAAAACCACCCCTCAATGAAGAAACCGAAAGAAAAAACCTAGAGGGAAAAAACTAAGGCCAGCTTGGTGGAGAGAGAGAAAAAATTTATACATAAATACTTGTATGAAAAACAATTGTACACAAGCGCTTAGTTTAAACTCTTTGATCATATATTTAGTTATTTTTTGTAAACGTGTGTATGGAGTGTCAACTGCATTGCATATTCTAGACAAGGATGTCCAACCAACAAATCACCACAGAAACCGATTGATCTCGAGTAAGTTTACAAGGTAAAAATGAGGCGCCAAATGGTGAAATTGTTAACTGATATAGTTAATGTGTGAATAAGTGGATGTCCATATAATGTTCAGGTCAACCAAAGTATGCTCACAAAGACTATTTGATAGTCATACATCATATTTTTATACCGTTATCAATTTAATAAAAAATAGTATTTATACATCCGTTTAATCTCAAACGGATGCAAGTCTGAGTGTCAAACTCCAGCCACCATAAAAAAATACTCATTTAATAATACATTTTGCATTCTCTCTATTGAATAACTGTTTTATGTTGTAGTTTAATGAGAAACACATTTTAGTTTTTGTCTAACCCTCTAAAGCTTTTACATGTATTTTACATGCAATATCAACTCATTCATAATCATGTTAAAACAAGTAGGTTTACATACAAAAGAGGAATGCTACACTTTTAAACACTCTCTCTAACACTCACTCTTCTATTGAATGAAACCAATGTATGTCCCACCGTTTTGTGTGGGTTCTATTTTCAATGTGTAGACCCACATTGATTTAAACCAATAAAAGAGTGAGTATTAAAGGGAGTGTTCAAAAGAGATTGTCACTCCTCCATACAAAAATAATACAAAGATGGATTAAACCAACGTTCCTGATCATCTCTTCAACATAACTCATAAGCAAAACCCAATAACTTGCTGCGACGTGTAATCGGACTCAAGGAAGTGATTGGTAACAGCTGATGCCAACACATGTAGACTCCAATGGCTTGGTTTCTCAAGTTTTACAACACATACAATAATTCATATGTTACCCACTCGGCTCACAAGAAAGAGCAGCACCATTTCTTTTTCTTCATAGGTTGCACATGGGTGGCATGGTTTTCTATGACTTTGGTGTTTTTTTTCGTTCTTTCACAAGGATTGTGACATTGAATTTGATCAATGTCACCAAATACCATGACACCTCAAGTCACACCTTTTCTTCATTTCAATACTTAATGTACTTCCTTTGACTTGAAAACCTAAAAAAGTACCAACCGTCCTAGGTTTAGATTTTGATTCACGGATGAAGACTTTTACTTGGTTTCTAGAAGGGTTAAAACTTCAAACTTAGTCTTAATATAGAAAAAAAAAACTCTTATAATCCAGAATATAAGGTATTCAAAACAAGAATGTACCCTGATACAATACATACATCAGCTATTCAAAAAACCAAAACTAAAAAGTAAATCATTTTATGAAAGACGGTGGCTCAAAAGTGCTTGAAAGACAATCATCGATAACTCAATAAAATGATAATATCATCATCATCATAGCCACCAAAACATCTCCAATTATTTGAAGTATTGAAACAAACATAGGAAAAATATAAAAGCACAACTTATATAGAACAATAAATATTTAGGCAATGACATTCAGAATGAGTAGGAGGATATTTTAATCCTGTGAATAATCATATGGAAAGGTTCACAAATTATCATCACCATGTCATGCCTTTAACATACCAAAAAATATTGAAATTCTATTCAAAATAAGTAAATATAAAAACTAAACAATGAAGGATTTCTTTGAAGAAAAAAGTGGAAACCTCTCAGACAAATGCCTCGATATGTCGTCATAATTATGAATGGATCGGACTCGTCATCAATTATTCATCATCACCGAGAAAAACCACGATTTAAACCATTTTCCTTCATGAAAATTTCGAGAAAATTAACAAAACACAACATAGACAAAAACAAAGACATATGTTACATGTTGAACGAAACGAAAGTAAAGAAGCTGAAAACCTCTCAGACAAATGCCTCGATATGTCGTCATGATTATGAATGGATCGGACTCGTCATCAATTATTCATCATCACTGAGAAAATCCACGATTTAAACCATTTTCCTTGGTAAAAATTTCGAAAAAATTAATAAAACAAAAACATAGACATAGACAAAGACATGTTACATATTATTAAACAAAACGAAAGTAAAGAAGCTAACTACTGTTTCAGAAAAACATGAATGGTTGCTGTGCTATGTTACTTGGTGATCCTAAGAAATGATTCGCTTTTATAGAGCATGAGTTCCGTTACGGCTTTAGGGTTTCTGTGAATATTTGGTGATTTGAGTGGGCCTTAACCCGCTAAAATTGGCTAAGCTTTCCCCATCGGGAGTAAGAAGAAAATGTTTCATGCAATTGTTACTCCTATCTCAATCTTTTATTTTCACACCCCCAAGGCCCCAACCCCTTTTTTATATAGTTAATGTAAGTTTGGTTCCACTTCTAGATATGCCATAATTGATTACGGAAGTGTATAGTTGATTCTAAAATATTTAGTTGCTTTTGAATAGAATTGATTTTGTCTTCATTATTGATTCTAAAATAAATGATCATTTTAGTCTCTGACTCTGCACCTCGTTGTCACAAAGGTTCCTAACTCAAGATTAAATACAAAATAGTCCTTAAATGTACACTTCTTCCGTTATCAATTTAGTCTAGGCATTAAAAACCTATGTTAATTGATGAGGTGGCAAATGTTTTTGTGCTGAAAAGGTGCATGATGTGTCACAAAGACCAAAGTGAAAGTATAAAATGGTCACTTTGGTCCCTAAACCGAAAATCAATATCCTCAAATTGAATTTCAAATCCCTAAATTTCGAATATAATCTCCAAATCCCTAAATCTCAAACCGATAAATCTCTTCTAATTGAATCTTTTCCAATAAACACCAAATAGAATGACATGATGATGGGTGTTGGTGCAAACTCATCCCAACAAAGTGTTGCTCATTCGTCAAGAACTGGATCATCTTCCTTAATGAAGTTGTCCTTAGCATATAGAATAAATAAACAGAAAACATTAAAATGATCATTAAGGTCTCTGACTGTGCATACTTACTATTAGTTAGGTCTGTAACAGTAAACACTTATTATCACTAAAGTCTCTCACAGCAAACACTTGCAGGCACAAAGTGGCAGCATCACATGCACATATAAAAATAGAGTTGTGTTATTTGAACATCCATATATGTGACAACTAAAATTTTACAAAGGAAATGAGGTATTGGCACAAAAACCAAAACAATAGAGAGAGAAAGTAAAAAGATAATGTCAGTATGAGAGAGAAAGTTGTCACAAAAGTTATAAAAAATGGTTGTTCATGTATCATTTCTCATAAAAATAATCACTACTATACAAAGTATGTACCTTTTACATCATTGATTTGCATTCTTCATCCTTATATATAGCTTTGCACCTTTGTTTGTCATTTTTCAACCACTTTATATCTCTTCCATAGTATATAGTGTAGTTTCTAACAACTTCTTTGAATATATCCGAAGTTTTAAATTTTATTCCTATCTCCAAGTGAACCTGACCAAACTTTGCATTTGAATTAAATTTAGGGAAAACTTGTCTTCCATTTTGATCACTTTCATAATCAGTACTAATAGGGCTCTTTAGTTCTTCAAAATGGTAAATGTCATTATCGTTGGGAAAATCATTCTCAGCAACACTCTCTTCAGCATAATTACTCATGGTTTGTCTGAAACCTTAGTTACAGTAAGTGTTTACTGCGAGGGACCTAATTGATAGTTAGTATGCATGGTCAAGGACCTTAATGACCATTTTAATATTTTTGTTTGTTTATTTTTGGCTAAACTACACTTTTTTCCCTCTAAGTTTCGAAATGTTGCGATTTTGGCCCCCTATTAAAAAAATGGCAATTTTGGTCCCTTTCGTCCCAAAATTGCTGAGAACACGCCACGTGTCCCAAAAAAGGGGCCATAATCGCAACTTTTTGTAAAGATAAGGGGTCAAAAAACATATTTCCCTTATGTTGGGGGGTCAAAAGAGCATATTTCCCTAAACATGGGGTCACTTTTGCCATTTTTTTAATAGGGAGCCAAAATCGCAACAATTTGAAACTTAGGGGACAAAAAGTGCAGTTTAGCTTTTATTTTATAGAAAACATGTTTGATTTCTTGACATTGTGTGTCAAAATAAAATAAATTAAAGTATGTTATGTGACGGATCCGGGTAAAATATGGGTTATCTAAGTTTTTTGTCCTTAAAAGTGGTATGTTTTAGCGTGAAGTCTTTGTTCGTATTTGTGTTTGTGCTTTTTAGATGTCTATTATGTAATGTAATGTAATGCTTCCTTATAATTTATGGTTGATTTTGAATAAATTGGTTTTGTAAAACTAATTATGGTTAAAAATGGGTTGAATGTAAAATTATATTTGTATACATTTATATAAAAGTGAGTTGGATTATAAATTTACGTATGAAAATCAATTAGAATATTAAAAGTTATAAGTCATAGTTTCAAGCAGAACCAATTCTGGATTGAAAATCAATTCTACTTGAAAACAACCAAAAACACCAGAATTAATTCTACAGCTCCAAAATCAATTTTGATCTTTCTAAAATGGAACCAAACACACACTAAGATAATCATTCTTAACTGTTAAAGAACACAGCCAATTAATACATCTATTTTTTTACTTTTTTCTAATACATCTTAGGCTTCCTATTGATTGTATTGTATGTATTAGATATGTCCTCAATTTAGAATTGTTCCGATGTTGTAATCACATGTTCAAAGTGATTGGGGCTGTTTTCATGCTTTCATACTCAGACACAAATTATCAAAAGCCTGGCAGCAAGATAGTTACCAGTTACCACAATAGCATTAAAGTTCAGATGAAAGGTTTCAAATTCTTTCAAATTTCAATTGAATCAACCGATTACACTAATTACTTGAGACGTGACTTGGTTAAGAAATTTCTATTATCAGGTGTGCTGATTTTCATATGGTACGTTACTCACTACCAGACGATTTACGAAATATGGGTTAAAGAAGGGAACAGATAACAATGAAGCATTGGAACACAAATCAAGGAACAGAGGAATTTATTCTTTATTAATAGACTGAAAGATTTGCTCACAAAAAAATATAAAAAATAGATTCAAAGATAGAAAAGAATGCAGGTTAATGTTGGTCACTATAACATGATCACCAATCCTACATTACATTATTATTTATATCTTTTCCGGAGTGAATACTTTGTTATAACATTACGGTGAAGTGTATGTTTGGATTGAAGGCGAGATTGAGTGAATATAAGTTGAGCCACAATGATTTTGCTAAAAACTACATTTGTAATCTCACAAAACTTCGGAGGCATCATGATTTTGTCAATCTCATTGTCAATTTAAACATACACATAATGGAACCCGACAATATCAACACTTTCCCTCTGCATGTTCATCAAAAGCAAATTACTGCTGGCTGCAGGTCAGCATAGATTCAAGAACTTTGAGAATTCGTATTATCTGTAAAAAGAAACATCGCAATTAATGTTTAAACAAACAATTTTTAACCTTTTAGAAAAGATCAAATTACACCCCAAGGTTCCTTTGATCCGAGTAAACACCGATGTTTCGTTGATCCGAGTAATATTTCATCTCAGGTAGTGACTAATTATCGGCAAAGTCAATGCACACTAGTTACGATACATAACCAAAGATTAAGAAAAAGACAATTAAAGAAATTGTACCATGAGAGTTATTGGATGTTGATGGTTGGCCACTGGCTGTTGTTGAGCGTTGTTGGGAGGGTATGACTACGCCAGGCCAGGAGCGGCACATACAGTGCATTCCTTCATCAATACTTCTGTAGAGGGTGGTCAAGTGTTTCCCACATCCTCCCCATGTATATTTCCCACAGGTAGCACATTCCAACCTATAACACATCTTTTGCAACCCCTCAATTCAGAATCGAGTATTATTGATGTAGTTTCACTCGTAGCAATACGATCTAACTATCTTGATTTTATACCTACGGGGTAAATATATTATATTCCTACGATTTCTAGCACTTCGATAACATCAACCTTTTCTTGTTATTCTGTTTATAATTTGTCTCCTATACCCGCAGGGACGGCTCGCTACTGAAGATAATAACGCCTTACATAGTTTTTTCGGTTCTTCAATTTTATATATTGGATTTTGCACCCACTCCATAGTAGTTGATTGATTTATTAGTATATTTTATTAAGCCTGACACGTGGGCTTCTTATCTTCCGCAAACTTAATTTGAGTTTTTAAATAGAGGACCCCAACTCATTCCTAATCATCTAATCATCATTACATATTCAACCTAATTCAGCGCCAAGCCTTAAAGGAACATGCATAGTATAATACTAACGGACAGTGATTAAATGCATAAAAATTCTCATGGTTTTTCTAGGAAATACATTTAAGTCTTTTGATACTTGTGACGAGATAACCTTAGCTACACATAAACCTAAAGTGATGAAAAATATGGCATAACACTTTCCTGAAAACAGTCAACCATGGAATTTGCAAGAATTTGTCCTATCCATAATTCAAAGAGTCGCCAAACTCATCACTCCATACAAAAGAACTGAGACCAGTATAAATCATGCATTGCCACCATCACATTTCTCTTCAGTTGTTTCCAATGCTGGTTTTTTTGAAATGCTTTCTTCTGTCGCGCTAACATTTGATGATCGCTTAACTCCTCTCCCTACCACACCAAGATGTGTGACTCCAGCAGATCCATTGGTGTGAGCGGTTGAAATGGTTGGAGAGTCAAAACTTCCACTGCTGTTCTCCGTAGCCAACTGTGAGGAGCTCACTCTTGCTAGAGATGGTTCCTTTACACTGCCTGCCTTGGCAGATGCTAGAATCTCAGCGAGAATTGATTTTGGGTTTGCAATTAACTGTTGTAGATCTTCAAGCTGCAATTCCATACATTCCACGTTATATCAAAATAACATAAGACAAATAAGCATCTTAATTTTTTTTAAAACAAAATTTACCTTCTTTTCCAGTTCACTTGAGAGACCTGCGAGAGTTTCAATTTCTGCTTGTTTATCCGCAATTGAGTTATTAGTCTCGGAAGATGTCGAGTCTGAAAAACTCTTCACTTCATTTGTGAGACGATTTATGCGTGCCTTACAAACAGATGTAGCCTTCTCCAAATAAGCAACGGCTTCCTCAGGTTTTGAACTAACCTCCAAACACAAGCATATACGGAAATTTCTTATTTCGCAAGTTAAGGCTGTCTAGCAGTGGAAGAGCACGATTGATCATCCTATATTGGAGAAATTCTTAATAAGTGAACTAAGCAATTATATGCCACTCGTATGTTGTTTCATTTTTTATTAACATTTAAACAGGCTAAAGTCTAAACATAAGTAATATCACATCAAAATAATAATCATGATAAGGATACATGTCAGCAATGTTTCTATCATCTGGTTCAACCAGCTGTTCTAGGATGGATAGAGCCTTCTGGTAGTCAGAGAGAGATGTTTCAAAATCCTCTGGAAAAAACAGATCCCAGAAACAATTCAACTTTTAGAACTGGGGTAGAGAGAATTGGCTAAATTTAAAATAAATGTAAGATGGTGAAAATACCTCTTTCCAGAGCAACATCTGCCAATGTTGATAGTATATCAACTTGTTCCATAGTATGGACAGATTGCTTTTCAACAATGGCTCTAGCAACATCAAGCATTTTCCATGCCAAATCCAGGTCAGACTCGTCTTCATCACCTTCTGCCAACTCTTCAGTATCACTATCCTCATCATCTTCCTGGTCGTTCTTACCGGACACTGTTTCACATTTCAAAAGAACACAACAATGAGAAATTGTTTTCTCAGCAAACTACAACTTAGGTGATTATGAAGCTATAAATTTACCAAGAAAAGTGAAAGAAATAATGCACTACATTTACAAGCAAGAATGATCTTTGCTAGCTATCGCAAATATGGTTACTATAGTTGACATTATGAAACAAAGTGTCTACTCCCAACAATTCAGGAGGTGGTTTTTTTTTAACATCAACTCAGGAGGTAGTGTCCCAAGCTTCATACACAAAATGCTTTAAGTTAACCATGGGATTTTTGTACCCCAAGGACTTAGTCCGCACACGTCACAGACTCGAGTCATTTTAAACCCCACAATAAGTGCCAGTCATGCACACGTATCAAAGAGAACGAAAAAGTTCCCTGATTAGGGCACAGAAACATAGAACACTTGGTTGTCCTATCCTATGTCTTGAGTAAACAGTTGATAATTCAAGGTAACTCAATTCCACATAAATAGAGAATAAGGAACATGATATAGTTTCCCTTTCGTTAAAAACATTACCATAAAACACTTTTTATTATTTGACATGATAAGTAGAAGGCACTATAACGCAAACAGCAAACGCAGATTAATATCATACATATTTTTGCAAGCCAAATTTCGTAAAATGTTATCATTTTAGTGAAGGAAGCAAAAAACAGCAGAAGGAACGCACTGACCATTATCAACTTCTGACTCCTGGTTATTTGAAGTTACGTCCTGCTCAACATTGCTTGCAAAAGATGCAGTGGAGGATTCAGCATTCACAGCACCCTTCACAGGTCCATCTTTGTCGGAGCCATGTGGAGACCCCTCCTGCTTCTTGGGAACAGCACCCAAAGGATCGGCTTCCTCCTGAGCCTTGTATAACAGTGCACAGCCATATTTGTAGTATGTGTGGACACACTCGGGAGCAAGTTCACCATAATGGGTAACTCTGTTGATTAAAACTCATTCAGAACTTTGTGAGTGGAGATAAACGAAGCCTAGAAAACATTCAAACGTTCTTGTGTGGACATATAATTGATTTGTACATGGGTCCTATAAGAGCATCAGGTTGACATAAATGAAATCTCTGCTGGTGGGATTCAAAAACTACATCATACTTCATATCAACCAAAGAGTTTCCCAATATTGCTATGATAACTAAGCATAGTTGACTACTTGACATCAAATGCCATCCATAATACCCCCTGACCTATTTCAAATTTTAGATATTAAAAAAAATATATGATTTCATTTCATCAATTAATATTCTTGAATATATGAAAATGCAGAAGTTGACAACCAGAACTAAATAATTGCATGCTCCTTTTGAGAATAAAATGTCTATAATCAAGCAATTAAGTAGGTCAACCATTCCTAGCACGGAATTAGCCAAAACAAGACAATAACATCTTACTATAGTGTACGGCCCTGTTTGGATAAACAACTTAATTTGCATATTATAACATAAGCACTTATCATGATAAGTGCTAATGTAAAATCTATTTCTAAATTCTATAAGTTAAATTTTTTTGCATAAGCTAGGTGGTTTTCATAAGTTATCTTGGAGAGGTTATGAAAAAAAATCTGAAAACAGCTTATAAACAGTCTTCCAAACAATCCAAACAGGCCCTACATTTTGTTTTGACGCGGGTTTCAATGCTTTCATATTTTAAAGGTAACACAGCTTAATTATGAATGAAACTGGGTTTAAATTTGTTAGAGTGTGACTAATCCATAAAACACCGAGAACATGCATACTAAGATTTTTCCAACTCGATTCCCAATCATTTAACCTAAAGATCAAACTCAAAACGTATGAACAATTAAACAATCAAAATCAATAGAATAATCTACAATGAAATTACGGAAAAACGAATCAAAGAGAAGTAGCTCCACGAATTGAACCTGATCTCGAGAGCACGGCTATAGTTATCAGCTGCTTCACCAAAATCGTTCTCTTTCATAGCCTTGTTTCCCTTTTCCATCAACTCATCAGACATGTCCAGAGACTTCTGACCATCGCTGCTGGACGCCGGAGCAGAGGTTGCGGCGGATTCCACGGAGACGTTGACGGTGGTTCCGTTTTTGTCGTGGTTTAGGGTTCCGTCGACGACTGTGACGGGTTCGGTTGGTTGAGGCATTGTGACGGAAGTCTCAGATGCAGTTGGAGTTTCTTCAACCATGGTGATTCTGGGAGAATTTCGCGAGAGAGAGATGAGAAGAGGGAAAGTTGAGATTTTGGTTCAATTTGTTCAACGAGGGTTTGGGTTTTGGGGTTTTAAGATTTTCTTTGTGGCGCAAAATGTGAAAAATGAAAATGAAATTAAGGAAAAAAAACTACCGCTGTCTGAAATTGTAAAGGTGGAGCTTTTTACCATGAAATCAGTGAATAGGGAAAAATATCATTTATATTGCATTAGTGTTTGTTAGTTCTGTGGTGACGAAAATTGATTTTGATTGAATTGATTTTGTAGAATTGATTTTGATCAAAAATGAATTAAGTGTAAAGTGATTTATGTTTGGATGCTTCAAAGTAGAAGTGATTTATATGAAAGATGTTTTAGATATTTTGTGACAAAATTGCTTTTGGATATGTAAATTATCAAAATGAGTTTTAACATGTTTTATATAGATATTAAATTTCATTTTCTCCTTTATTTGTTTATTTTATCCTTTATTTATTTTTGA
>Ga0315914_1004212_pt1 | contig 21565 bp, 13 predicted proteins | sample MpolenodulesMG_FD_203920 | JGI IMG/M metagenome (GOLD analysis project Ga0315914, IMG submission 203920) | Medicago polymorpha root nodule microbial communities from Los Angeles, California, United States - elongated nodules | ecosystem: Host-associated > Plants > Roots > Nodule | place: USA...
GATCCAACAATTAACGTTTCCAACAATAGAGAAAGCATTTTTGAAATTGTTTTAAGAAATTTTTGTTGTTTGTTTTAGATCTAAAATGTTTCCTTTATCAATCATCTCGGCTAAAATTTTAGTTAACAAAATATTTTTTGATTTGAAATAAAAATGACAATGAATTAATTTTTAGTGAATGGAAGGTATGGAGGTGATATAAAAACTACATATTGAAAACTCAAAGGTTGGAGAAATGTGAAAGAAGAGAGATGATGGAGGAAAGGGATTACATGAGCAAGTTTCATATGTTACTGTTTTTATTTTTAACTGATCTAAACCTTTGATTATTTATGAAATAAATCTAACGGTGTATGAAAGTGGTCCACCGGTGAACCACTTAATTGGTGGTTCACCTTAGAATTCACCTAAATAAATACTTTTTGACTAGAAATATGATCAATACCGTTTTTTTTACACAATTAATAACATGAAAAAACACAATAATTTTATTTGAACAACTAAAGGGAAAACCACCTTGTTTGTCACACGGTTGGAGAGTCTTTTTTAGTTCTTTATATGCACTTGGAATTCATGCTCAGAGGAAAAGGTGTACATGACTCACGTAAAATGGTATATGGTGTCAATATGTGTCAATTTTTAATTGTTTAAATAACATTATTCAAAAAATACAATTTCACCGAATGATTCATTCTATATACTTTCTACAAATTGGTGTAAGAAAAAGATCTTTTACTCCAGTTTTTTAAGCACCAATGTAATACGCATTGAAAATTTTGTAAAAAATAATCTACTTAACATTTCTTAAAAAAAATCTACTTAACATTTTACACCATTTCCTTGGTAGAAATAAAAGGTTTGATTCATTTTCATATTCTTAAACCGTACTTTTCATCGCACACTCATATTTTCTGCTCCTCTTGATCGATTTAACTTTGTCTCACATACCTCTTTCGCTCTCACTCCATCAATATATTCCTTTGTGGCTCTCATTACTCTCAATCCTCTTTTCAGCTTTATATGTAGTCAGACCCTCGTCTTAAGACTCAAATTCATTTAACATGGTGTTAAAGAGTCTCACATCTCAGTTGTCAGGGACAAGCATTGTTATATGCAGGGGTCAGGGTTCGAACTCCGGACACCCCAAAAATGTGAATTATAGCCACTAGGCTACTTGACCAAAAAAAAAGAGTCACACATCGGACAAATGATGACATGAACATGTGTTTATAAGTAAGGACAATCCCCATCTCAAAAGTCAATTTTGTAGGATTATGTTAAATCCAACCACGGTTTCTAAGACATCATATCGTAACTGAGTTAAAGATGACGATGTGTAATTGAATCTAGGACACGTGCTAGTCATAACTCATGAGGGTAGATATTGTTATAGACTTTTATGAATTTTATGAATTCTTGCGTGTTATAGACTTTTATGAATTTTTTATTGTTATAATAATGTGGAATGTTTTTGTTTTTATGGTTTTTTTTGACAAAAAAAATGGTTTTTTTTTTAATAAATATATTGAAATGGTTTTGTTATGCGCTTCTGAAAAAACACGCAAGAATTGTTAACGGAGTTCATCGGAAAGACTCAAATGGCACTTCATATCTATGTTTTACAAGTTTCAAGAAATTTTTTCTCCACATCTCAGTTCAATCAGTAAAGTTGAAGAAAAAACAATTTAACAATTTTTTTTCAAAGTCAACATTGTTACATGATGATAGTAAATTATATAGGATTTTTAATCTTCTTTTAGAGTCGAGTTAGAATAAAAGTTAGTTTTAGTGCATTTTAGTGGAGAATTCATAAGAACCTCATAAAAAGACAAGAACAGAGAATGTTACTTGAAGCCATGAAAATGGAGCATAAAGTGAAGCATGAGCAGCAGGGTCGGACCTTGGGGTATGTAAAGAGCTCAATGGAGCTGGGTCTCTCCAAGGTATGAGTTAAAAAAAAAAATTATAGCCCAGTAATACTACTAAGTACTACCCCACTAAAAATAATCCTTATTCTCTTTCTCTCTGATACCACACGTTCCATCACCATCACTCCATCGGACTTTCCTTTTCATCTTCCCCAATTTGATTTCCTTTTTCTTTTCTGTTGTCTTGTTTTAGACCTATTAGAATTGGATCATCTTGCTTTTTGTGTTAGGTGGGTGTTTTTTGGGAGGGTGGTTTGAGGTTCCTCATGTATATAGTAGTGATTTTCACCTTTGGGTGTGTCGCATATACACGGCGCCTTGTATTTATCTTTTAAAAAATTTAAATAGAACATTGTTCTTTTAAAAAAAATATGTTTTTATTCTATTACGGGCCTCTTTTCACTTACCAAGCTGAGCCTCCGGATTCGTAGGAACGGCCCTGATGAGCAGGCTCGTCATCACTCATGACACGTTTTATGAGTTGTGCATCGCGAGATCACAAGAAAATTAAATGTTCAGCCTCGCATAGGCTCGCATCGTGGGATGTGAACTACGTCGAGAGCTTATGATGAAATTACCAGGATCGATCTCACACTAGATCATGTCACATGCCATCAAGGCCACGCCGCGAATCTCAGAAGGAAAACACCATAATTAGTCTCATCAAGGCTCACCTCGCAAGATTTCTTCTCGTGTGGCAGTCTGACGTTCCCTAAAACCTTGTGAAACGCACGCATGTATATACATGACCCCTAGGTTAGTAAGAAGATACCTTTTGACGAGCAGATGACGGTGAAAGTGGGATTTCAACGGTTCTCTGAGCACTTCTAGAGCGGGAGAATCATCCACCGGTGATTCTTTTCTTATGTTGGTTTATTCATATGTATTAATATTTATTTAGACAACATTAATAACTAAATATCTATAGGTTAGGTCATAAAAGAGGAATTTCATGTGATTAATTGATTCATGTAACTTTAAATCATTATATGAAATTTAGTTGATTTATTTTGTTATTTTATTCAATTATACATGTGGTTAATGCTATTTATGTTTACATAGTATTCATAAATTGATCTGAATCTAAGGACTACTAACCATATCCCTTATGTTAGAATTCGTATAAATTGTTCGTGATTGCTTAACATAGTCATTTCTAAACATGATTGTTCATTTAATTTGAAACAATTAAACCTTATTGGTAATGTATTCATTTAATTTAGAGAGTATTGATTGTTGAAGAGAGTCATTGACCAAAACATTGACCTAACTATTTTGATCAAATATCTTAAAATCAAGTAATCTTTGAGAACTATATTCCTAGCTTGCGGTTACACATTTAGCTTATGAAAGTAAATCCGGCATGACCTTGTCGCTTTTATTTTATTGTTACGGATGACAAGGACACTGCGACGATGAAGGTGTGGTGATTGAGTAAGACTAGGATGTTGGTTCGATCAATTTTTCCAATATCTTGGAATTGGAAGACGGACAGGTTCAATCAACCCTAGGAAAAATGTGTTGATGCCGGCTTGCTATATGCGTATTGTCTAAATCATTAGTCGGAGAAGGGATCGAACCTGGGTCTTGGTATTTATGTCTTGTAAACCTTTACTGCTCGTTCGTAGTGTGGAACCATTTTATTAACTCGCAACAATGATATCTATTACAATAATCCAAAATATACATTAAAGTTGTATTATAATTTGATAATTTATATTATATATTATAATAATTATCAAATTACTATTGTATATATGATTTTTTTTTTGTATTACAATTGTATATATGCTTTTACAATTATTATTTTTTTAACGTTGGAAATTCATTCTACTACATATATCAAAACATAAGCTACCACTAAGTAAAGAGTTTCATGTTCCTAAATTATCTCTTAGCCATCACCCAGAGACAAAAATAAAAAAGCAATATCCTCATAACAAGGAACAAGAGATGCTCACTTCTTATGCCTCTGGTTTCACAGTTTCGAGGCATGCATCTTTTTTTGGCTCAATTGCAGTAGATACATCAGATATCTTTTGCTTTTTGTTCCGAGAAGATCTAGTTTTCCTATAAGTTTCCTTTCTTTGATTTAACAGTTTCAGACTTTGGCTCAAGTGTAGGTACTTTAGATATCTTTTGCATTCTAGTTTTCTTTGTAGCTTATTGTTTCAGATTTTTTGATTGCTTTGGATGTGCATATTTCATCTTCCAGCAAAGCATCGCTTTCTTCTTTTTCTTCCTCTTCATGTATATTTTCAAATGCTCTAACAATATAAACCTTAAATCTTTCTGCTTCAACCAATTCAAAAACTACTGCATCACCATCATCCAATTTATGTTCTAATGCAAATCCTCTCCAACCACCATTAAGCCCAGTTCTAGCGGCAAGATATACATCATCATATTCTGAGCCTTTTTCATTCTTTAAAATCATTTTATAATCTTTCTTTGGAAGATGTTCCTCACAAAATCTACTGGAAGACCCAACCAAAAGTAGCTATAAACATGAGACCGAAGCATTGATTTGATAAATGATGGATTTGAAGACTGCAAATTGATTTGGAATGCATGTGCCGCGTCCCAAGCACGCTTTCTTTCTTGATTTGTAGCTACTTTGATTTCATCCAGTGTCCTTGCAGCGTAAGCGTAACTTCCCCATGATGATGACCTTGACCTTGACCTTGACCTCTTCCGCAACTGTGGAAGGTCTATGCCAAACTCTTCAGCATACAAAGGAACTGAGTTTCTGGCATGAGAAGAGTGCCTAGGTTCCAGAACAACATTAGTCTGTAATTTTGGTCTGAAAAGACGATTTGTAGATTTCTTTGCTGGACTTGCGATTTCAATCAATGTTTTGGAAATTTTTGAAATTCCTAATCCTCAAACCTCTTCGTAAAAATTTACTTGAATGATCTATGTGATATAAACTTACAATCCAATGGTGTTATATAAACTTGCATTAACCGTTAATCTTGATGTTTCTCAATAACATATGAAACGATTTTAGATTTTTGTAAAAATTTACGTGAATGATCTATGTGATATAAACTTACAATCCAACGGTCAGATTTAAAAAATATGCATCGAGTAAAACGATATTGACATATTTTCATTAATTTTTATGAAGGTGTGCATTAACATGTAACACCTTTTTAGTTGGACACTAAAACCCCTTTTCTGTCTCTTCAATTTTGATATATTAAATGTCTCTTATAGTAATTTTCATACTCATGCCCCATTTTTTCTTTCCTGTCTCAGCCAATTTTATTTTTTTTTACGTGCAGAAAGAAGAAAATTTAGTTCATGTGGCTCTTTGGCATTTAAATCATCAATTTTTTTCCTAACCCGCTTATTCAACGGTTGAAATAATAACTGACATGTGTTGATTTTTTTTTTTTTACAAAAGTTGAGTTTTTTTTTTATGGTACAATATATGTGTTGAGTTTTTTTATATAGACAAAATAAAAATAATCATCAAAACTCACACATACAAGTAAGAGAGTTGGAGTTTTAACTCCGATTGTCATGATGTTTAACCTAATAATTTCTACATTTTTACAAATTGAATTAGGACTTGTGAACTACGTGTGGAGTTATATTTTGACTCTATAAAGTTTGAATTTGACTCTTTTAATTAATTTGGTTGAGTCATAAACTTGAGCACGTTTATTTAATTAAACATATATTTAACGTTAGAGTAAAAATAGTTCACGAATAGCTTGATTAATGTTTTACCTCCTTATAGTAGAGGATACAAAAGAAAGGAAGAGAAAAATTAACGTGAAAGAGTGGGTAAAAGTAAGAGAAAGAAATTAGACAAAGCATGAGAAAGATGTTGTACCAAAAAAAAATGCATGAGAAAGATGGAGAACTTGTAAAAAAATTATGAGATGCAAATACTCAAGTCCCTCTTCATTATGAAGATGTAAGAATTTTTATGGAAAAAACATAAGAGATTTGAGAAACCATAAGGTTAACATTATATGAGGTGTTTGTTGTGATGACTCAACTATCAAATATAGCAAGAGGATCATCTCGATGGCAATGAATTTGTTGTGATATGAGAATTAACATGGCTAGCTCATGAGGGAAGGAAGTTGGTTCATACCTTTAACAATTCTTATGATAGGAGGTGCAATGTATGTCATTAATCATTTCATAAGTAATGTTTTGTGTTTTTAAAACAACCACTTAAGAAGTTAAGAGTAGGGATTCCTTCAAAAAATAAAATTAAGAGTAGGGATGTTAGTGTTTATGCAAAGATTTAAGTGGCGGAACTTCGAATTTCTCAAGTCTTTTTTTTTCTTTCTGAAAATTGGATGGTTAATATAAAAATAAAATAAAAAACAGTAAATGGAATTTTCTCCGTTTGATAGTATTTATTAGTTAAAAATATTATATATTTTTTACTATTTTTATTTGGTCCAAATATAATTAATACTTTTTGACTAGAAATATGATAAAAACTGTTTTTTTTACACAATTAATAAATAAAAAAACACAATAATTTTATTTGAACAACTAAAGGGAAACCCACATTGTGTGTCACATGGTTGGAAGGTCTTTTTTAGTTTTTTATATGCACCTTGGAATTCATGCTTAGAGGAAAGAGTGTACACGACTCACATACAATGCTGTACGGTGTCAATATGTGTCACTTTTAATTGTTCAAATAACATTATTCAAAAAAACATAATTTCAGCAAATAATTCATTCTATATATTTTCTACAAACAGGTGTTAAAAAAGACCTTTTACTCCAACTTTTTAAGCACCGATGTAATAGGTATTGAAAACTTTGTAAAAAATAATCTACTTAACATTTTACACCATTTTTCTTAGTAGAAATAGATGTAAAAGGTTTTCATATTCTTAAATTGTACCTTTCATCGCTCTCTCATATTTTTCGCCCCTTTTGATCGATCTCGCTTTGTCTCAACATACCTCTTTCACTCTCACTCTGTCAACACATCAATTTGTGGCTCTCATTACTCTCAATCCTCTTTTCAGCTTTATATACGGGCGGACCCTCATCTTAAGACTCAAATTCATTTAACATAGTGTTAAAGAGTCCAACATCAAATAAAGGATGACATGAACATGTGTTTATAAGTGGGGGCAATCCCCATCTCACATGCCGGTTTTGTGGGGTTGTGTTAGACCCAACCACGATTTTTAAGACAAAATATCATAGCTGAGTTGATGATGACGATGTGTAATTAGGCGATGTGTAATTGGAAGATCATTTCTTTATCTTTTTTAAATGACTGCATTCTGCATGTCATAGTGTCAAACACTTAGGGAGTTGTGATTTCATATTTTATGTGTAGTGTAATAATAAATCAGTTCATCAGTATCTTAGGGTGTTTTTGGATTTTACTTTTTTTGGTATTGCTGATGGGTAATTGTAGCCGTACACCTTCTTGAGCTTTTGGTGTACGAAAATTTTGTATGATCTTTTGTCCAACTTGCAACCAAAAGATTTTGTGGATTCTCTGCAATCCTTCGTAAAAGATAGATAGAGTCTCGTTCACTTTGATATCGGGTTCAGATCTTTATCAATAAAATTTTAATTATCGAAAAATACTAAAAAAAAACTAAGTAATAAAAATAACAAAATAAATTAATAACATCCCTCAAAAAAAAGAAATTAATAACTCTTTTTTTTTTCTTCAGATTATACTTGAATTTGAATCAAACCTAGACAAGTCTGGCCACATTATTAATTTTCTTATCCTACTCCATATACAAAAACTCATAAACCACACTTTGTTAGTAATAAAAAAAAGTATGCTATATTACATCCACCCAATGAACTTTGTGATTAAGTCCATCACTACGTGACAATTATAGACCACAATATTTTTGACAGAAAATAGAAAATTCTGTAGCACAAGCATGAAAATTCAAAATATATCTTCAATTTAAAAATTAAACATTCGATCCATATATTAGGAGTAGATATATGTTGTTAGTTGAATTCATTCTCTTCCAATTCTTTAGGAAGAGAAGGACAAATTGAATGGATAAATACAAGAGTATTATAATTAAAATAAAAAATACAAGTAGAGGAGTGGCCTTAGATATTTTGGAAGATATTTTAGGATTGAGATATTTATCTTGACTGACCTCAATGTCTCTTCACAAAGCGACCCTACAACCAAAATATCACAAAAAAGATGTTTTCATTACAAAACAAAATGTTACAAAAACCATAAAGAAGAAAAAAGAAACAAAAAAATAAATAATATTCAAAAAGTGTGACCTTGATTCTTGGTCTTTTATCAGCGTTTAATTTTCGAACTTGGTATCTTATCTTCTTTGAGAACAATCTGTTCTGACGTTTTTCTTTGTACCTAAGAACACTTGCTTCTCTTCTTGCTCTCTCTTCTTCCAATATTGGTACTTCTCCCATCTAAACAAAAAAGAAATTATAAGGTTTATAAAAAATATCTAATGTTAATGAGATTCAAAATCAAATATATTAGTTCTAACAAATTCATTTTCAAGTGAGAGTGCAAATAAAATAATTACATAAATAACTTTGAAGTTATATCCAAAATGAACTAAATATGTTACATTATCAATCACTCTTAAGTCCAACTATTTCTTTATTATTTCTAAATCATGTTCTCCAAAAAGCATCAAAGATTAACTATTATCAAAAACTTAGTTATCAACGAAAATGAACCACAATTGAATAGATCGAACAAGTTCAAATTGACATAACATAAAACTTATTATGTGATTATAGAGCAACAAGAGTTCGCACCCCATCTAAACAGAAGTCGACATATCGCTTAATTGACACCAACAAGTAAAATCTTCATGCGCTTGACGACTCGATAATAATAAGAAAGAGTGTGCTGTATATACTATTAGCAAGAATAGTCATCAATTTTGGTCGATAATTCAACTTTTTCTTCAAATATAATAATATAGTTGTTATATGGCCTTAAAATAATAAGAATTGATAGTTAGAAGTGCAAAAATGTGCATTAAACATTAGAAAATAATATAAAACTTCTATAAGAAAGTGGAGATTGGATAATGAATACTAACATATGAGCCACTATTGGAGGAGGAAAATGAAAGAGAACAATCATTAGCCCAAAGAGAGCCACGGTCAGACCATGCATCCAAAACTTCTTGATAGTTCAAATTCAAATTCAAAGCCACACTCTTTTCTTCATCAACTTCCCAAAAACCATCATTGTAATTTTCTCTCTTTATTATTTTCTTCTCCTCATAATTGCATTTGCTTATGTTCTCATCTTTCCCTTCATCAAAGGCAAATCCCTCCCATTCCATGATATCCCAATGAAGCTCATTACTACTATTACAAGTGTTTTGTGGTGATGATACCTTTTGTTCTTCTTCTTCTTCTTCTTCAATGTTCAAGTACTCTTCGAGTTCGTCGAAAAGATAGAAATCTTCATTGGTGTAAGATTTGTTGATGTTTGGTAGTATTGGAGTGATGGCTTCTGGTACTTCATGTTCTTCTTTCTTTGGACTTCTAAGAGATGAAGTGTATCTCATCTTATCTTTACAAAGTTGCTTCTCTTCTCTCTCTATCTCTGAATTTTTCTATACCTTTTTGGTTTTTGTATTTTTTGTAATAATGCTCGTGATACTACAATGATATATGGATGTTATACTTATATGTGTGTGTGTGTGTAACTACTAGTTTTTCCAACCCGTGCCATACATGTGGAAAATATAGTTTTATGATACACTTGTAATTTATACGATCTCAATAATTATTTTTTTGAACAAGTATACGATCTCAATTATTTGTTTTAGTATACTCATAGATAATAATTAATGACATTCGCACAAGATAACAATTGAACAAAATAATTAAAACATTATAATTCAAAGAAGTTGTAGACATAGATTATCAATGTTTTTTTAGGGACAAATTAAAGAGGTTATCCGAAAACAAGTTATTGATGAATAAACGCTAACATTATAATCTTTCACTAAAATTATACTATTAAATTCTTCCAAACAATGCATTGACCAATTATAATAGTGACTTCATGGAAACGTATTCATGTGTAGACTAACTTTTTGAAATGTCAATTTAGTCATCGTGTCATAACCCCCACATAGAGAAACGTATGCAATAATAGTATACATAAGTATGCACAATTGAAAGAAGCTTTTTTTATCAAAAAAAAAAAAAAGTTGAAAGAAGTTTTTAAAAAAAAATAAAAAATCATCAAAAAGTATGCTCTGATATTAAAAATTATATATTAAAAAGATATATGTTCATATATTTTTTTGGTGTTAACCCTCCGATTCTTAGAGGACTCGGATAATCCCAAGCTCAGCCGAAGATAAGTAAAGTTTAACAAAAAAAAATTGTTACACCCATATTTGAACATATATAATATCACATTTAGAATATATAATACACATTGTTAAAGAAAATAGTTTCCCATAAAGGGCAAATTTTGTGTACATAAGTTTAATAAAGATGTTATTAAAATAGTTGAATTAATATTATTTTAAAACTACAAGTGTAAAAAAGGTACAAGAGTTATTTTAAAATAAAAAGTGAATTAATAACAAATAGTTTAACTAATTGAGATGATTTATTCATTCGATATAAATTGAGTATTTCTTTTTGCAAATGTAGATATTTATCTTTCAAGTCGGGTAGAATTGTATATGAGTAGAAAAACTATTCCTTAAAAATCAAAAGCTTTAATGTTATTGTATTCTTAGAGCTATGTTTGAATTCGAGACCACTTAAGTTTGGGGAAAAAAAATTACGTACTACTTAGCTAGTTTCCACAATAAAATATGTCAACAAAAAATGTTTTAAAAAACTTAAATCTAAAATTTGAATCTCATAAACTTGAAGAGACTTATTTTTTACGCACAACTACGTAGATACTATTTTTTAGAAAATTTAACGTATAATAAAGAATTGTCTCTCCCAAACGATGAATTTTCATAAGCATAAGTCAAAATTCAAACCTTCAACTACATGCTTAAGTGATGTGAACTGCTTACGAGTCACACCGTACTTTTGTTTGCTTATACCGTTGTAGTTTCAAAAAGTAAAGGTTTAAATTTTAGTAACTTCATAAACCATAGTGTCAACATGCATATAGTCTCTCTTTTGCAAGTTGACAGCACCACAGTACCATGTTGATCTTTGATAATCAGCCCCCAGCCAGTAATCAACACCATCACTCAAGCACTCTTCATCAGCAAAATATGCAATCATACACAAGGATTTCGATGTTATGCTGCATAAATTGGTTCATTTGGTTTTGCCTTCGACAGGGTTGACATTATTGAGTTCTTCGACAAACTTCTTACCTGTGTTGGCCACTTCAATAGGCTCGACTGGTTTATGGGAGAAGACGGCTTGGTTCCTAAGAGCCGTACAGAATAATCGGAACCAGTGGAGTTTCCACGATTCAGCCATGACAGCAACCATTGGTGTATGTCCATGAATTGTTGAACTTGAGCACCAAATTTTGAAGAAAAACAAATGAGCTTTGCTATTTCACAATGTATAAATAAGTGTACATTATTTTCCTCTACTTTATGGGACAATGGAAATATATTTTTTTTACTTAAATTAAATCAATATGGTGGGAATGGAAATGATGTCTTTGGCCAATCTCCAAGTAAAATATTCAGATAATTGCTCTTCTCCCATCTGTTTTTGCTCATTCTCATCCAACGCGAGTTAACTCACGCTGAAAAATATACCTACGTGAGTTAACTCACGTTGAAAATGCACCTGCATGAGTTAACTCACGCTCGGCTATTTTGACGCGAATGAGGAAAAACAGATGGGAGAAGAGCACTAACCAAATATTCATCACGGAATTTGGGTTTTTCTAGTTTTCTTTCAAAAGTCTACCATGAGATGTGCTTTTCTGGCTCCCTATCTACTCTTTCTCTTGAAAAACATTCTGAGAGTTATCTATCGAAGCTTTTAAAAACAAAAAAATGACGTTTGGTAGTTATGAACCGAACGATGTTAGCATTTTTGGGGGACCAAAAGAGCACAGCTAGTCTACTATTCAGATCAATGGTTGGAAGTCCACACTTGCCTCGATGAAAGGAACTTTTGAGTGGTGGCGGCTCTTGAAAATTCTTCTCATCAAGGATTCCTCATCTAAAATGAGACTCCGATAATAATGTAGAAGAGACATTATTATGTTGACCTTCCTTTGATCCCCATAAAACTTAGAACCATATATTATATCTCTTTGAAGCATCCCCTCTACAGTTTGTAACAGCTTATCATTTAGTTGGAGGATAAGAGTGGCCTTCATCACTGCTTTCATAAGAACTTATTTTCTTGTCCAAGAGAGACTCTTTTCTTTCCAACCCTTAATTTCTTCCACACTCGGATGTTGACAATGAAAAAGACAACCTTTTTTACCTTCCAAAAACAATAGGCAGGCCTTTATATGTATTTTGAGATTCCTCCGTCATTACTTTGATGCTCTTACAAATTACTTATTTATCGAACACATTTTGACTAAAGGAAACCTCAAACTTTTCAATATTTCTCCTTTGTCCAAAAGCCAGCTAATTGTGGGAGAACAAGAGTAGCATTTGCTTCCATAGTAGAATACCATGTCTGGCTATCATATATTACCTCACCAATTTACATGCACAAGATAGAATGATAAGATAAGTTTCAAAACAGTTCACCGATATCCAAATATTGAAAGTCGGTGAGCATGAGCTGGCCGATTTAAAGAAATGTAAAGAGAGTCACAAGAACAACTAAATGTTGTTAGCTTTGGCATATCTACTTCAAAGCAACCAATTTCATTGTTGCTCATGCAAAATTTAGAATATATACATAATACCTGTCGAATTTTTACCATTTTCAGATATCGTCAAAGTTATAAGCAATCAGCTATTGAATAGATAATATCAGGGGGAAATTTTTTCGCAATATGTTACAATGTTACATTCTTTTCCTTTCACTTGGATAAAATAAAGCATGGTTGAAAACCTATCTTGGCACTTGTGGTTGTTGAAGGTCATAAGGATGGTGTAATGTTGCTCCATATCCATACTGTGGATGAACCTCAACCCCGCCTTGGATCTGAAAAGGTTTACAGATTTAAATTATTCATCCGCCTATCATTGTTTTATATATGCCTCGTGATTGTGAAAGAGAAGACAATCCAATATGAAAACAAGATATCCCATTTTCATCCATGCATTTAGCAGACATACTCTATAACCAAGTTTTTCTTTACTGGAAAGAATTAAGGGGGAAACGGAGCAAGGTTGTCAAACTCTCGAGTTGACTCTTAAACTAAGAGTTTTAATGATTCTAGGTCACAAAAGCTAGTTAACTCACATGTAAACAGTCTTTTTGATAAACTCTTACAAGTTCAAGTAAACTCTAATAAAATTGATAAACTCGCGATTTTACTAGTAGTTTACGATTCTACATTGATTTGACCTTAAAATGTAAAATTTTGGTTAATATTATTTGATATATCTGGTTTAGTTATTCATATGCTCTATAATATTATTTGGTTAATATTATTTGATATATCTGGTTTAGTTATTCATATGCTCTATAATATATATCTGATTTAAATATTTATCTATTTAAAACTAATTATGCTTTGTTTTAGAGATGAATTGTTGAATTATTTTTGTTTTAATGATATTTTATTTTTTTGACGCAAGTTTTAATGATATTATATTATTTACATTACATATGTCATATAAAAATATTAGGTAAACTTTTACAAATTTATTAGTCAAGTTTACCTAGACTCTCGGGTTTGACAACCTTGAAACGGAGCATACTTGCTGCTACTACCTTCACCTTGTAAATTACATATATCTTCTTAGAAGTAGGTTCAGTATGTCTCTTCTCTTTCAGATAAATTATGTTAACAAACATCACAATATTTTTCATTCATCAATAAAAGACAATATTTGTCACATGATTACTTCGAGATTATGCTTAACACATGAAAAGTAAATAAAATTAGTGAGTAATGTCGAAACGTACCTGATGCATGCTATAAGAATCTTGAGGATATGTGATTCCACCAAACCCCATTTCAGGATTGTTTGCATGATATCCAGGACCTGCATAGAAACCACTCCACAGATTCAGAACATAAACTTCAATCAAAGTCTCCATTTATATTTCTGTTGCATTATAAGGTACTTCAAGGTGAATGGGCAAGAAATTCAAATTACTTGGAATTGCAGCAGCAACCATTGCAGCCCTTGCCCTCTTTTCTGCATTAGCCAGCTCAGCACGTAATTTTTCAACCTCACGGGTCATGATGATCATATTGTTGTCCATTACCCGTTTGTGCTCAAGGTTATTGGCATGTGTCTTCTTCTCAAATTCAATAGCACTCCTACATGAATCAGTGAATCAAAGTTAAAACATGCCCAAATCGAAGTTTAAACATGCCCAATGGTAAAGACTGATTTTTTCCCAGGCATCTGACTAGGTGCTCTAAAAATGTAACAAGAAAAGACAGCAGGTATATTTGGGAGGAGCACATTTACAACATCTAGATGTTCAAATTAAATGTTATTTTGGTTAGAGTTTGATAAGCAACAGAACCAACTGCAGGCTTCTATATTAGAAATCAGGGTAAACAAATAGCATTGAGATATAAATCAGACATGCTTCCACAGACTTAACAAGTCATAACATAAGAATAGAATATCACATGAACTGGTCCTTCATTTAAAGGGGTACAATAGTTTTTCAATTTGATAGTATTAAAATAAGACAAAGTGAATAACTTCAACCAGTAATCAGATAAATGAATCAAGACTCGGTCATGATTCTAACAATGTGAATGAAACAAGCAAATTAATTTAGTCTACAGTTTTCATTGGTCTCCCTCTCCCTCTAACTATTCAACAAACCTCCACGTGAACTACTCTCTTCTCTAGAATTTAAATAGGTCTTCTCAGAGCGTTCCTTTATTTCATCCAGCTTGAATGCTTTACCTCTCCCATTAATTCCCCATCATTTTGTATGGTTTCTTTCGGTAAGCAAATGAATTCATTGAGTTTTGAAAAAACTGAGCACAAGTGCCACAGAGCAGGGCAAAATAATACAAAAGGGTGCAGCTCAACAACAGAACACAATCCCCCACAAGCTAAAGTGACAACAAACAATGCAAAACTAGCCAGGTAAAGACACCACTATAAATGTTATAGCCCTACAGACACCAACTATACTGGGATATCAAGTCACACCATTGGTCTACATGGAAAATAAACACGAGAAACACCAGAAGTCATCCCACAGTAGCAAATACTTAAAGTTTTACGTGGCCGAAACCACCTGCAACTCTATGGACCACTCAGATACAACCATCCAGACCACAAAAACCACCCAGCCCTCTAATTTACAGAAAACCCCCATCTTACAAAACAAATTGAAAAATACCAATGTTGTCAATCGCAGATTGCGGAAAATAGTGATTTGTTCAAATTCCGCTAGGCTACAGTGCTATAGCGCCGCTACTTGACAACACTTTGTACAAAATAGAGTATTGCAAAACAATAGCGGTTTGTTCATATTCCAACACGCTATAGCCGCAATTTGACAACACTGAAGAATACAAGATATTGGATTCATGCACCAACATGAGAAAGGTAATAAAGGATCCTCAACCTTTACTTTAATACATAACCAGGTCTGGGATTTAATAAGGTTGACAACACTGAAGAATACAAGATATTGGATTCATGCACCAACATGAGAAAGGTAATAAAGGATCCTCAACCTTTACTTTAATACATAACCAAGTCTGGGATTTAGTAAGGTTTAGTATATTAGTCATAGCAAATTTACCATCATTAAAAATGGTATCATTCCTCACAAGCCAGAAGGACCATACTACTGCGTGCCATTTTGTATGGTGAGCCCAAGAATCAGAAAATTTTCATATATATTCCAATTGATTGTTAAATTTACTTTATACTAGCCAAGTAAGTTATCACTGTATCATAATTGACACTGCAAGGGCCCTTTCAAAGTTATGAATTTAAATGCATAGGCGTAAGCAGCTATCTTGGTATATTTATTGACAGTATGATACAAGACTACAATAACAACCAAAATATTCATGTCACCATCTAGACCAAGATTTTTCCCGAACTATATGTAACACGCATAGTTTAGATTAAAGGTGAGTTAGGTGTCCAACACAAGTAGATACATTCAATCACTTCTATTTTATAAAATTAATATCATCTCTGCAAACTACGTGTCAGTGGTGTCGTTTGGTGTTCCTGTTTGTGTTCGTGATTCATAGCTAATGACTAAAATAAAATTAGTTACAAAAATACTTCATTAATCTTGTTTAGTCTTTAGTCTGAAGCACCTCAAGAGTGAATTGTCCAAAATTTATACATACTCAAAATCACCAATGTTCATGCTTGATCACGTGAGGGGTACCTTGCCGGTGATGTACCGTGATCAAGGTCTGAGAAAACTGTTTGTGTGGTAAAAGGTGAATAGGTTAGGGTTTGCTTAAGGACCCTGTCATGGCCCTTGATCTCGGATAACTGCAATTGCCACTCACCCCAGTATTACCCGTGATCATTGCTGCTTGATCGAGTAAACAGCATGTGCTTATGTGCTGGTATGACTTAGTCTCTCCCTGGGATACGAGTCTATGTCAGTATTGATATTATCTATTCCGGTAATGGGCCCTTATACCTCAGCATTGGGCCTATATATCATGACTATGTAAGGACAGTTTCTACTAGATATCATATTGCAAAATAATAGGGATTTGTTCATATTTTGCTACACTATAACCGCTACTTGAGAACACTGATAACTGAAACAAACAGAAACCCAAATACATTCAACAATCAAAATCTACACGCTTCAACTTTTGTGCTTCAATTCTTTTTTGCAACTCATTCTTTCTACATGCTACCAAGTACCAATGCACAAAAAAAAGAAGGAACAATTGTCCTCACATAACAACACTAACAAAGCAAGTTCTCACTCACATTCACATTCGCATATGATTCAATTCAATATCAATTCAAAGCCAATAAAATCACTAACGCAACGAAAATTTTACCTTCCTCGTTGAATCTCATGACGCAATGCTTCAATATCCCCTTTAATAACCGGCAATGGCTTCAAATCTTCCCTTGCCAAAGCAAGCTCACTCTGAACACTCTGCAAATGTTCCACAAGCTCCTTCCTTACCTCCGCAAGTTCTCTTACATCATCCCTTACCTGATCAAGATCAGACTTCATCGCCGCAACGGCACGTACCTCAGCATCCATCTTAAGCGATTTCTCGTAGATCCGACGGACCTCAGCGTCACGTTCCTCTTTGACATCGGCGGCAGCGGCGGAGAGCTGACGAAGCTCTTGCTGTGTGGCGGTGAGGTCTTGTTTTAAGGCGAGGTGAGTTGTGGCGAGACGTTGGTTGTCGTGGAGGAGAGTTTGGATTTCGCGGTGGCGGGTGGTGATGCGGTCTTCGAGGGCGGTGGTTGAGGAAGAGGAGGAGGAATGAGAGAGGCGTGGCTCGTCGCGGCGGGAGAGGGATGAGTGTAGATTATGGTGGTGGTGATGTTTGCGTCCTGCCATTAGAGGAGTGACTCTGGTTTCGTTATTTCATTCCCTTTCAATTCAATGGTTTTCATAATTTTTCCCAAGTAAACACCGATTACCTCGAAATTTACTTTCGTCAATTATCTCTCTGACCTTAAAAAAACAAACATCAATTATCTTTTGAAATTGTTAATTAATTTACTCTTTCCATCAAATTATTCGGTTAGTCAACATAACGTTTTATAAATACCCCTAAAGTTATGTGCGAAATGCCCTTGAACTTGAATTTTTTTTTTCTTCTTATACTTGACTCAAGATATTAATTAACATTTAACTTTAATGAAACTGAATAGTTGTTTATTCTGCACTTATGATTTTCTATTTCATTCTTATGCTTAAATATTGTCATGATCTACTTAATAGGCTCAACTTCAGTCCCTTCACATTTACTTACCTACTACTTTTTTTTGGTTGCAAAGGCAAAATATAATTATACTATTAAAACCACATCCAAGCACAAGATGTGCAAGAATGAAACAAGAAGATAAGCATACATAAATTGTTTAGCTATCCATAAACAACAACAATGAGACACAAGAAAACGCCAAAAACCCAACAAAATGTGAAATGAGTTTCTAATTTTGCTGACAAACTAATGCATCTCCAATTCCAATCCAAAACTAAAGCAAGATTTATCGGACTATTGCTTAATCTAAGAGGTGTATTTATTTACTATTCATTTTATTCTTCCATATCTTTGTGCTTTCAAAATAGTGGATGATGCCACATGGTAATGAATTATATTGCTAAATGATAATAATGTATATTGTCACTTGATATAATTTTCATAATCAGATAAGTATTGCAAACTAAAACCATTAGAAACAATGTCATCTAATCATTGGTTAAAAAAAATGTCATCTAATCTATTTATAAAACAAAACATATCAATTTAAATATGTAGCTAAGCTGGAAAATATTGTAATTATACATTTTTTATAAGAATATCAACCACTATGTTAATTGTTTGCCTTTAATATCTTTTGAGTCAAGTATAAGAAGAAGAAAAAATCAAGTTTTGGGGGCATTTTGCACATAAGTGTAAAACTTCATGGGAGGTATTTGCAAAACGTGATATTGACTAACAGAAGAATTTGACGGATGATGTAAATTGATTAACATTGTACCATTTCAGAAGGGTAATTGAAGTTTTGTTAATGTCGGGGGGTAATTGCCGAAACTTACAATTCTGGGGGGTAATTATTTATTTACTCAATTTTTCCCTTTCCATGGTAAACTAAAACACTATTGGTGGCGTTTAAAAAATTTTACACATGCATCATCTGATAATATGTTGCTTCCCTGTGAGCTTAGCTCAGTTGGCAAGGACAATGCATAATATATGCAAGGTTCGGGGTTCGAACCCTGGACACCACAAAAAAAAAATCGATAATATGTTGTGACTTTGTTTAACGAGTCAAAAAGACATGACTCATCATACCTCATCAAATAACTTGACAACCTGTGTAAAATTTGTGTACACCGATGATGCATATAAATTAAACTCAACACATTAACACCTCCCTTGGCGAATAAAAAAAAACACCTCCTTTGTAAAAATAATTTAATAAACATCAATTTATCAACTTGTCACCTTTTTGTTAGACGTCTTTTTTAGGCCAGGTGTGGTATCGCATGCTTAGGTTTATTATGTCAGGTGTGGTATCATGTGTTTAGGTAGTTGGGGTGGAAGTTAGTTTTACCTTTAGATTTAGCGAATGTTCTTAGTTTTATATCCAAATTAGATGTTATGTTTATTATTAGAGTAAATGGTCACTTTGGTCTCTGACTCTGCACTTCGCTGTCACAAAGGTCTCTGACTCAAGATTAAATACAAAGTAATCATTGAATGTGCATTTCTGTTACCACTTTAGTCCTTAACATTAAATAATTATGTTAACTGATGATGTGACAAATGTTTTATGCTAACATAACATATGTGGTGTCACAAGGACTAAAGTAAAAGTAGAAAATGGAATGGTAACTTTGGTCCCTGAATCAAAGATCAATATCCCCAAATTGAATCTCAAATCTCTAAATCCCGAATTCAATCCTCAAATCCATAAATTTCAAATCCCTAAGGTTATGTTTGGATGAGAAGCGAAAGTAAGAGGAAAGATAGTGAAAGGAAAGATTGTATGAGGAAAGAAAGGGAATGGAAAGTGAAGGGATTGTTTTGGTTGTTTGGTTTAATAGGAAGTGGATTAGAAAATTGGAGGAAAGAAAGATCTATTTTTTCTAATTGACAAAGATACCCTTATATACACACACACACACACCTTTAGAAATAAAAAACAATAAAAGTAGGGGTGTTTTGGACTTTTTAAACAAAAATGGTTGTTTCCCCAACCTTTCTGTCCATATTGCCCCGGAAAGGTTTTTAGTGTGGGGCCCATGTGTCTCATTCTTTCCTTAGTTAGTTTCACATGTTCCAAACCATGGAAAATGGTTCTTTCCCTTGTCTTTCTCTCCCCTTCACTCTTTATCCATAAAAAAAAAACACATCGTAAATGTCATATAATTATCTATTTTATTCAAAATCAAATGGCCCATTAAATACCAAAATCGAATGACATGATGATGGGTATTGGTGCAAACTCGTCTCAACGAAGTGTTGCTCTTCTTTAAGAATTAAATCATCTTCCTCAATGAAGTTGTTCTATGGTTGCGGGAGACTTGTTCTTAGATCCCTAACTGTGTATAATTGTTATCAATTAGGTCCCTAACAGTAAAAAAATTCTTCCTGTTTATTTTAGATACAATCGGTATTTGTAAAGGGAAACCTTGAATCCCTTTACAAATACTTATCCTCCAAAATCAAAATCATTAATCATTTACATGCATTATTTGGCAAAGATCACCAAGATCCTTCACCATGTTCTTGGATGCAATCGATTAAAATCTTATTTTCTTCAACCGTACATCTTCCTTTCTCCAAACCAATCTTCTCATAGTAAAGAGCTCTTCCCATTGATGATTACAAAACACAAAAAACACCAGTAACTATACTAGTGTGTTGTGCTCACACATGCACACTAAGAGAAATGGAAATGTAAGACATTAATATTATGCAACTAGTTGGGACAGAATTGAAAAGGCCTTGCATTTGCATCTAAAGTGATCATTTACAAATACCGATTGTATCTAAAATAAATAGGAAGTATTCTTTTATTGTCAGAGACCTTAGTGACAGTAAGTGTTTACTGTCATGGATCTAACTAACTAATAGCAAGTATGCATAGTCAAAAACTTAACCGCATGTCTTCCGCAACCACAGAACAACTTCATTGTGGAAGATATCCCAGTTTTTGACGAAGAACAACACTTCGTTGGGACAAGTTTGCACCAACACTCACCATCATGTAATTTGATTTTGGTGTTTAATGCAAGATTTGATTTTGAAAAAAATAGAGGATTATATGACATTTAGGAATTTGAGATTTAGGAATTTGGAGATTGAATTTGAGATTTAGGGATTTGTGATTCAATTCGAGGATATTGATACACACGCACAAATGATTTAATTAATTGTAGAACACAGTTAATTAAGTTGTCCGTTGAGAATATTGAGGGCATGTAGTAGTAAAATCTAGGTGTGGGTATTGGGTTATGATGGATGAAATGGTCAATGGTGGGTTTCGTGGAAAGGTGAGAAAATAAAAGGTATGTTATCCGATGTAGTAACGTTGCATGTGCAGGTTTGCATTCACATTGAATCAAAGCTAGCTATTTCAGTGAGAGAGGAAGAATAAAAGAGCTTCAAATCTTTCTATTTGTCCTTCTCTGTTGAGGTGGATACAAAAATGTTACCCTTATATCTTAATTTATGATTCCTTTAACAATTTGCAATCCACTTATTATATATGATCATCTTGAATCTCTGAATTCGTTTTCAAAATTGAGAGACCACTCAATTTTATTTTTGCGAACAAGACTACCTCAACTTGGTTGGTTTCTAAAAAAAGAACTTGGTTAGTTTCTTTTTAATTTAATTGAAACTT
>Ga0315914_1004214_pt1 | contig 21552 bp, 11 predicted proteins | sample MpolenodulesMG_FD_203920 | JGI IMG/M metagenome (GOLD analysis project Ga0315914, IMG submission 203920) | Medicago polymorpha root nodule microbial communities from Los Angeles, California, United States - elongated nodules | ecosystem: Host-associated > Plants > Roots > Nodule | place: USA...
TAGAAAAATAGTCCCTGCAAAATCTTTTGATTTTTAAAAAGGTCCCTGCAAAATATTTTACTTTTGAAAATAGTCCCTGGAGGGACTATTTTCAAAAACAAAATATTTTGTAGGGACCAAAAACAACAACAAAAATTTACAGGGACTAAAACTAAAACGAGACATATTTACAGGGACCAAAACCATATTTTAGCCAAAGATAAAACACCGTTTACAATTTCTCATGAAAACGACAAGCAATAAGCTTTGACCACCGATCCCTCATTCTTTATTTTGATGTCCCAAATGTTGAGTGACATGAGCAAGTTCAATGGACATAAAAAAGCAACTAAGACCAGAGAAAGCTTCTATATTTAGATGTATTGAGACCTATGAGGGCCTCAAAACGCAACAAAATGACATGCCACATCCATGGCCACAAATTAAATATCACTTCCAAAGAAATATATAGAATGCTTTGTTAATTCAACAACTCAATTGCTAATGTTGTCTCATACTGTGTTCCTGAAATGATGCCAACGGGAGACAGCCTAATGTTAGCCCGTAGTGTTTGCACTCCACTCAGCTCAATTGTTTCTCAAAATGTCAACAATGTAATGCTACAATGCTTTTAAGGCTTTTCCTTTTAATTGCCTAATATAATTAATGAGCTCGTTTGTTTAAGTATTTTTTTTTTAATTATGAACTTTTAGTTATGTTTGTGTGTAAGTTATTTTTTCTTTAAAAAATGTTTTTTAGGTTGAAAATGAAATAGTTAATTAGATTATTAGCTTTGGAAAAATTATTTTTATAAAAGAGCGAAAAAAAACATAGTTTATGATTTTTTTTCAAGCATAATAATAAAAGAGAAATGCTGATAAGTGTCTTTGAGATATTTGTTTAAAAGTTAAAAGAATTTTTTTTTCTTAAAAATTGTGTATTCAACACATCCAAACTCTAAAAATGTATTTTTCATTTGTAAAATTAATAAATTATTTACTCTTTTAAATCTTTAACAAATATCTTTAAAACACTTGTCATTATAACTCTTAATAAAAAAAACTCAAGCATAGTTGCAAAAACATGCCTCAGGAGTCAAGAAGACTCGAGTACCTTAAAAAAGCCAAAAGTTAAAAATAAATGATAATTAAGGTCCAACATAAGCAACTGGCGAATGACATGCAGTAACGTGGCTCATCCAATGCACACATTCACTATGTTAATTTTGTTTCTATTAGTATTTGAGTGATTTAACAGCGACACACCTAAAAGTGGGATCAATAGGAATGATTAGTTTTACATTGAATAAGATTTTATAAGAGTGAGTTAAACAAAAGATATAAGTAAAAGAGATGATTTTATATTCAATATTTTATGGTTTTGAATCAAAATATCGTAGTATAATATGAAGACACTTTTCTAACATTTTAGACTTTGCTTGTAACCCCCAACAAATGATATTATAGAGTCTGGTTCAATTTAATAGGAGTTGATATAGGTGTGATGGCTTCACTCAAAATGTAAGAATATACTGAATGGTATGTATAAAAAGGTGTCTATATATGATACTCAATATGAGTTTGTATCCTATAAGAAAATTTGTGATTAATTTACAATAAATTTTCCACTTAGATGAATGTGAACTCTCAAAATAAATTGGAGGCGCATTTGAGAATTATAATGACCCACCACCACATGTGAATTCACGTTGAGACATTTACAACTTCCCACTTTGGCAGGTAAAGATTCATTGATCAGTGATCACTTTTGCCCCCCCACTCCTTGTGTCGTGTATATAAAGCAAACAATAAATGTAATGCCTACAAAGTACAAACAAACCCAATCACCCCCAAATAAATTTCATTCATCACCAAAACCTATGACTGCTCTCACCTCAAACCTAAACCTTATCCCAGTAGTACAACATGGGAAAAACCATCAACAACACCAAGGTTCTTCTGTTGTTGAGGAAATTAAAGGGCTAATTAAAGTACACAAAGATGGATATATAGAACGATCCAACATTGTTCCATGTGTCACTACTTCTGATCTATGTCCAAAAATAAATGTGACTTCAAGAGACATTATCATTGACACTGTTACAAACATTTGGGCACGTTTCTATGTTCCAAATTCCTACACAAAAAAACTACCTTTGTTAGTGTATTTTCATGGTGGTGGTTTCTCTGTTGGTTCTGCAGCTTGGAGTTGCTACCATGAATTTCTTGCTATGCTATCTTCAAAAGTTGGTTGCTTGATTATGTCAGTTAACTATAGGTTAGCACCAGAAAATCCTCTTCCAGCACCTTATGATGATGGTTTAAATGCACTAATGTGGTTGAAAAAACAATTTTTATATCAAAATGAAAGTAGTGAATTTGAATGGTGGACTAAAAAATGCAACTTTTCTAATGTCTTCTTAGGAGGTGATAGTGCAGGTGGTAACATAGCTTATAATGTTGCCAAAAGGGTAGATTCATGTGAAAGTGCCTTTCTAAGGCCTTTAAATTTAAAGGGTCTTATTTTGATACAACCATTTTTTGGTGGAAAAGAAAGAACATTATCAGAGAAATGCATGGAACAATTATCTGGTTCTGCTTTAAATTTAGCAGCTTCGGATACTTATTGGCGATTGGCATTACCAAATGGTGAAGATCGCGATCATCCATGGTGTAATCCATTGGTGAAAATGGAGGAGTTGAAGCTACTGATGATGCCTATGTTGGTGTGTATATCTGAGATGGATATATTGAAGGATAGGAACTTGGAGTTTTGTGATGCTTTGGGAAGAACAGGTACAAGGGTTGAATGTGAAGTGTTTAAAGGTGTTGGCCATGCTTTCCAGATTCTAAGTAAATCTCAGGTCTCTAAGATAAGAATTGTTCAAATGATGGATTGTGTCAAATCATTCATGGGTCTTTGATTCTCTGTTTTTATTTCATTTTGATTAATGTTTAAATGTCTGCTGGGTGTACATATTGGACTCTTGGTCAATGTAAATATAGAAGAAAATTGTGTTCATAACATATTATAGCAAACACTTCCTCTTACTGTGTCTCACAATATTAATCAATTTAAGATTTGTGCACGATTATTAAGAAAATGATTAATTGTATTGATTTCAATTGTAAAAATAATAACATTTATTAAAATACCCTTATTAAAAAGAAAAAAAATGATAAAAAGAGAATAATTGTAAGACGGAAGGAGTAATAAGTTTCAATATACATCTATGTTACAATTGCATAACAATTTTTTTTCTTCTACAAACTCAATTATGTAAGCTATCAAATCTGTCATATTAAAACAGGATTTTAGGCAGAAGTTTTAGGGAAATGAAGCAGACAAATAAAAATTGATTAAACTAAGGATTTTAGACACAAAATTTGAACACAGATAAAAAATACATATTCCATCCCGTATCTATTATACTCCCTCCATTACTAATTATACCTAAAATTGATTTTTTAGGTTCATTTAATTAATGATGTATATGATCCATATTATGAACCACATACATCATTAATTGAATGAACCCAAAAAATAAAATTTGCTTATAATTAAAAACGGAGGGAGTAAGAAACAATTGACTTTTTTAGGTTCATTGTATAAGTGATGTATCCAATCTATATTTATAACGAGATACATCAATTATTCAATGATCTAAAAAAATCAATTGTTTCTTATAATAAGGATAGGAGGAAGTATCATTTAGTTATTTGGTCTCTTAATCGTAAATAAATATGTACTTTTTTCTAGGGGGTGTGTAAAAATTATAATATACTTGATAGGACATATTTTACACATATGAAGGACATATTGATATGTGTATTTGATTCATTACGGGATAAAAGGAGTACTACATCGTATTTATACATCTATCAAATCAAATTAATATGGTCTCTTATTAATTTTTTTACATATAATTCCGTAGTCTGGAGTACACTGCAATCCAATGATAATTATCAAATTTATGGCAGTTAGGTTACAACTTTCAAACTTGAACCAGTGAACTTATTTCCAAAGTATAAGATTCGAATTCCACAAAAGAAAAAACCTTGTTAAGGCGATGAGAAAGTAATAAATCATTAGAGATCAAGTTTGAACCTAGTGAAAGAGTACTGTTACAAAAACCAAAGTCACAAATTGATTTGAGATATGGTCTAAACTGAAGTTACGTGGATTAACTTTCTTCTTATAATACAAGAGAATTAAGAAAGCAAACAAACATTCTTATGTATGCAAACTCCGGAAATATCCTCAAACAAAATACTATGCAGCTCCCTTAGAGGGACCTCTAAAACGATGGACACAAAAGAATTTTGTGTGCAGCTAACCAGTCCGCACTTCTGTTTCCTTCACGCAAGGTATGGTTTATTTGAACCTCCCCAAAAAGTTCATTGAGATCTCGGATTCGACGAATCAAAACAGGGATAACCCGTTTTAAAATAGTTTTAACCTAACAGTTTATAAATCAAATATATTAAAATATATATCAGCGAGCAACGGCTCAACTTTGCAATATTTTTTCTTCCAAAAAAAAAAAATCATTGCAATATTTTTTGGTAAATTTTTTGCCAAACATTGTTATATGTAGAGGAATTTTGAACCCTAGACACCTCATTTATATTATAGTTTCTTTAACTATGTGTAATTAAAGAAATAACTATGTGTAATTAACCGTTCCTAAAAAAGAACTATGTGTAATTAACCGGTTACGTGGTTGTAACCAAAAAAACCGGTTAAGTGGTTGGTTTTTGATAGATATTTGACAAGTGAACCAAATTCAATCGAAGTAATAAAAATTCGTTTCCACGAGGGTTGTATTTAACTTCTACTTAGCAATTTCATTATTAAAAAGGATGTATTAAAATTTATATTGATGCCCTAGGCAGTTGAGTTGTTTTGTAACATAAACTGATTAAAAGCAAATAAAGATTGGTTTTTAGAAAATTGAGAGAAGTATAGTTAAGTCCTTCGAATCCTCTTAAGTTCTCCTATGGTAATTCGCACTCCTAGTTCATTCAATGATCATCTAATTCAACGACAGATTAACAAAGTAATTCTACCCAATCTCTTGACCTAGAATTCTCCCCGCAAGTGACAACCCCTTAATCTCTTAAGTGAATTCGAAACCGTTGGAGGATTTAACAGAACGTTAATCCCTATGTCATAACCTAATAATGATCTATCTCTAGCTTGATTACTTAGGTTAAACTTATTACCTAGGTCAGAGTCAAAAACCAAGGTTAGTGGTCATTCAATCTCTAAGATCAATTTGCATATTTATAAAGTTAGGGTTAGTAGTCGATGATAAACATACAAAAAGCATTAAACATAAAGTAATATGAATTAAAACTAGACTTTCATTGATATTCAAAGGAGTTCAACAAATTAGGGTTCCCATAGGATTACATCAGATTCATCTCAGGATTAACCACAAGAGAATTAGTTACTCATAGTTAAAGTATAAGCTAACTAACATAAGAAGAAAGATTCATATATGTAATGGGACTATTAGTTTTGATGGTTGCCCACCAGATCTCCAAAGTCTCTGCTCCAAAATATGCTTTAGGTCTCAAAATTCGTGAACCCTTAATCATAAAACACAGTTTGCCTAAATAGACATGTGAAAAATCGGGCCCCGAAGTGTAAAATTCGGTGTCCGAACTGTAAAATATCAAATTCAAAAGCCCATGCCTGCGCGAAATCGGCACCCGATTTATGTCGAATTCAGTGTTGATCTTGTGCCTCAAAATCGACGCCCGAATAAGCTGATTCGGGGCCCGAAAAATGTCGAACCAAAGGCTCTTTATCTGCATCAAAATCGGCGCCCGAATGTGAGGATTCGGGGCCCGATTTGCTCTTTCGTGGTTTTCTTGCTTCTTGCACTTTTGACCCTTTTTGCTCCAGAATTACAATGAATTTGTCATAAAAACTAACTAAAAATAGCTAATAAAAGAGAGATGACAGAGTGTCATCAGTTTTTTTAGATTATAGCTTGGGAGAGCGGGTTCGAGACTCAAACCGGCGCCATTTTGTTGAATGAATGGCCACTCATCCACTGCAACCAAGGAAAACTTGTTGTATAATTATGCCTACTATGATATATATATATATATATATATATATATATATATATATATATAAAACTTGGGGGATACCATGGTTTCCATGGGTCCCCAAAGAGATCCGCCCAAATGATATGTGATCATACACTTTGAACATAACTGAACAGTAAATAAAACTGTCAATGGACATTAGCTTAGATGATTGGACTTCCGCTCATACTAGCTATGGTTTGAGTTTAAATTGAGAACTTCTTTGTTAGTATGTGTAAAGTAAATAAATTATTCGTTAAGTACAATCCATATGCATGGTAAAAAGTCGTAGAGAGATTTATATGTTGGACACTCAATTCGAACCTACAAATTTTTTTTTGCACTTAGTGTGTATGAGTTGCTAGGTTTTCTGAAATAAAATAATCCATCCATATCTTTCATATACAGTTTGTATAACAATCAAATAAAGTGTTCAAATGACACTATTTGGTCATGTAATTTATCCTATGTTTACTATAAATAAATAATTGTAGTTTTATGTGGATCACGTGGTCAGTATCACACTAAGCAGTGGTGATGCACCATTGAAGCAGCACATCTTGAAGGCTTCAGCTTAAACCCTTGATCTAGCTGAAAGTTCGAGGTTGAGGTTTGTAAACAGTTTACAACCTCAACCATTAATCTGCTTAAGTTGCTTGTTTTTTCTTGCTCAAATGAGTGTTCCAGGCCAACTCATAATAACTTTCGGTCGTTGTTCCTACACAATTAAATTAAAGTAAATGATAAATCAAATAGACAGACCAATATGTCCTTCAAGATCCAAATTTAAGGTTTGGTACACATGATAAATTTTACATGAATCCAAATCAGAATAAATCTTCTCATTTGATAATATTTCTTTATATTATTATTGTTAATATTATTGCTATCATCATCATCATCATTGTTATTATATGATACTCAAAATCAACAAGAATGGGAATTAAAGTTATCAACAAGAAGATAACACATAAGTATTATAACGTAACCAATTTTGTTTGTCTGAATTAAAGTAGTTGAGAATAATTTTTTTGAAACAACAAACACAAATGAAGTATTAAAGACAAGGTTGGGGGTGAAGGACGACCCAAAAACAAAATGGAGAGTTGATTTGAGGTGCAAAACCCTTTATTTTACTAAAAATAAAATATATATATATATATATATATATATATATTAATTCAGAATATGTCGAAAACAATACATATTCAATATGTTAACTCTAAAATAGGTGAATATGTGAACAAACTAACAATATTAATATCATAAAACAGAAAAATATCTATAAAGGTGACAAAATCAAAATGACAAAAATATTCATTGAAAAAAATTAAAATGACAATCTAAATCAAACAAACAACACAACAAAGAGAGAAACTCAACAATGTCGTATCAATACTACAAATAAAACAACACCACTCATAACCCCATAACGACGAAAATACGAAAGAAAAACCGTATCTATCTGGATACATGTACTAATTAAGTGTTACATAGATGTAATAATTTGATCTTTTCATATATACTAGTATTTTATTTTGGTTATAAACGGGAATCCTTCCATATATAAATAAACAAAAAAATTGAATTGATTACTTTCTTATATCTTTTAAAAAATAAAATAAAACTGATATCAGAAGACAAAACAATTTATATACGTGTGTTGTCTTTTGTGGAGAAATGATGATATAATTTGTTTTTGTTATGGAATCAAAATTTGAAAGTTTATACGTTGGTCATTTAAAATCATTCCAGCTTGTATATATTAAAAAGGTGGTGTACTGAAATACCTGGGTAGCAAAGGAAATGATGATATGTGGTCATCATCTTGCTTCATAGTATATATTAAATAAAACTAACTAGGTAGAAAGGAGAAGAGATCGAATGTAATGATATACCTAGCTTGGGATGCTATTTATAAGCGTGGATTGCTCAAATGCCAATAACCCAATACCGTATATGACAATGACAAAGGTGCAACTTGTCAAAAAAATAAAAATATGACTAAGGTACAAAGTGTAATAAATTTCCTCTAAAATAAGTTTATTATATATATACAAAAATACAATGCATTAACATTAAGGTAATTTTTTTTATTATTAAAAAAACATGAAGGTAATTTTTTAACTTAATTAGAAATATATGTAATTGTATTTAAGTAACTTTTTTGGTTTGAATGAATTTTTAGTCAAAAAATATTTTACATGTATTAGTCGGTTTTAATTTCTAAAAATTAGTAATTTTGCTTGTTATTTTAATATTTGGTTCATGTTCAATTAGTTTTTGAAAAATAAAAATGAAGTAGTATTTTAGAGATTAAAATCAATACATATTACAATAACTCATTTAACATAAACTATATATTATAGCTCTAAAAAAAACTATATATTAAGGAGTTGACATCAAAATAATGAGAACTAAAAGCAAATATTTCGACTTTTATGATATTAATAAACAAACTATTTTTAGACAGAAATCAGCAAAAAAAATTGGTACAAATAAAACCAACAAACAGTCAAAAGAAAAAGATTTATTAGAAGTACTAAAAACTTAATGAATTTTTTTACAACTAAGGTGATGATTGAAGAGTGAAAATAAGTGCATTGGGGGTTGGTGGAACAATGAAAAACAGCAACCAGTCCTGTAAGAATGATGACTGAACCTCAACCCCCACATTTGAAACTATTTTTATTTCACTTTCAATTATTTTTGGAACAAACTGGTAGAAGTTGAGACCCCTATTTCCTGTACTTCACGTTGAAGATCAAGTAGCCACATGACTTGTTGTTTTCCCAACTCGAGTGAAAAAGATGAATATACATATTTACTGTCTATGCAATATTAATTGCAAGTTTGCTATCATAACATATTTCTCTCTTTTGTCGTAGTCGTAAGGTTGGAACAAGTACAAATCATGGTTGATACGATCCTCAATAAATTCACGTGGGATATGTATGGAATTGTAATTTTAATACTAACTTTGAAAGTGTATTTTGCCAACACAAGTTGGTTCGGTTGGAAGTTGGTTCATACAAGACAACGACTCACGTAACTTTTGTTTATATAAAAAAGGTGAGACATTTGAAGAATTGTAAGTAATTCAAGTAAATATGTTAAGTGATACCACAAATTAACTTCCATTTTAGTTCCAAATTTACTTATGTGGTTGATTTTAATTGGTTGATAGGTAAATTAGTCACAATTCTTCAAAGATAATCTAGAAAAAAAAACTATAAAAAAATTAGTCACAATTCTTCAAAGATCATCTAGAAAAAACTATTAAAAAAAAGAGTTTAAGAATTTACTAAGATATATTATATTCTTAATATTCAATTAATTTGTTTAGATAAAATTTGTCCGAAAGATTTTTTTATTTTTAACAAATTTATCATGGCAACTTCCTTTTTTCTAACGAAACTTAAAAAATATTTGTTTGCAATACATGACAAGAAAGTAAAATATGTTATAAATATATCAATTTTTTGACGAATAAGTATAATCAAATTACCTTCATTAAAAAAGTATAATCAAATTACCTCTAAAAAAGTATAATAAAATTCTAAAACAATATTTTATTTTGTATAATTTTTAATTAATAAATCATTTTTTATTTTTGTTTACATGACTCGTGAATACGTGTAAAAGTTAGTAAAGAGGAACAAAGAATAATTGTTTGTTATATATTTCAAAAAATATATATTTATATAAGTATAATAGCAAAAGGAAAAATCAAGATAGAATGGCAAAAATAAATTTTAGAGAGGAAAAAGATTTGTTACACAAGAAAGGAAAAGATTAAAAAGGACGACCCAAGAACAGTTTGATAAGATGGTAAGGAACGTTTCCAGCTTAATCATAGGTTTTGAGGTCAAATCCAACTCTTAGATCTCTTAAAGGAGAGTTCTTCCGTTCGTTATGATCTTATTCAATTCAAACGATTAATATTTGCAACTTTTACCGTTGCACGTAGAGATATTCAATTCATAAAAAAAGGAGGTGAAAGACCATAAAAACCTAGAGAATATGCCTCCATTAATCTCGAAGAATAATATATGGATTCATTATTCTCTTCTGTTGTATGATGGTGACAAAATGACCTTAAATCATAGATCAAAATAAAACCAATGATCAAACGTTACCGCCATGTCATGTCTAAAAATTTATTTCATTTTAATTTTTCGTGATTATCTAGGACTTGCTATAACACGCCAAATAAACTGTTTTGAAATTGCACAAAGTGAAGCGATGACATGACAAACCTATAAACTCAACGAGAAATAGTTCCCTAAACTAAAATCAAAATGGAAGAGTGCTTAGCGCTTAAATGTGTTCCAATGAAATGTTGATGAATTTGATTTAAAATTATCTTTATTTGTAAAGCAGGTGGGACAAAGACTAAAGTTCTATGTATTGAATAATTCCATTAATAAAACTATGTTTTTATTCCAAAAGTAATTTTAGCTGAAAATAATAAAAATATTGAAGTTCAGAAAAGATTTGGCAGAGCCGAAGCTAAACATTGGTTAGGTAAGCGTCCTCTAGTAAGAGTAGTTATGAACCATGTAGGCCATCCACACAGTGGTGGTGAAGGGAGGGCCCCCCATTGGTAGGAAGAAAAAAAAAACCTCAACTCCTTTTGGGGTTATCAGCACTTGGAAGAAGTAGAAAAAAGAAAAATATAATGATAATTTGATTCTTCGTCGGCGTAGTAAATAGTGTAGACTAGAGAATAGCCAATGCAATGAGACACTTCTGTTCCATCGGGAATCTGTAACCAAACTAGATATCTAAACAACTTGATAATATTTGAAACAAGCGCAGTGCATTCTAGAACAAGGAGGACAAGGAACAAAGATGATGGTAATAATATAGAACCTATGCAAAATACAATCAAGAAAAGAATTATAGAGAAAATGGTACATAACCAGAACTAAATCACATCAATTGTCAATGACTAGTTACTCGCAAAAAACCATTTAGCTATAACTGAACAGCATTAAACATAACTAAGCAGTATTGTTTATAATAGTCGTAAAATTAGCATCCTTGCTGAAGTCATCGATCTAAATGTGACACGGACACATTTACATTATGGTCTAGCTAGACATCATGACATGATCAATTGCCTGCAAGGCTTGGTTGGAAAAAAATCGCACGTCAACATCAGGATCCTCACCTAGCTCGACCAGACATGGTCGGATTGTCTTTTCTACCACCTGAATGGCAATGATGTTCACGGGGATAAGAGTGGTGGCATAGAAAGAAAAAAGGATACGTCATTAAAAACGCAAGAAAGCAAGATACTTACAGACTGGTCGACGATGGGGAAGATGGACTCTAATACCTTTGCCACATTGAACTTTATGTTGGGGACTCTACATGGGATCGAACAGCCAGGAGTTAGAAGCTTGAACAATTATGTTAATCCTTCCCCTATGGTGTTATGACATAGGGCAAACTTTCAAAAATTAAATACCTGTCTTTTGATGCTGCAACAACAGCAGGCAACAATTTTGAACAAGTGACTTCAGAGCCCATTACAGGGGCTAGCAGGGAGATAGCACGAAGAATGGTCATCCGATACAAATAGTGTGGATTCGTAATCATCTCCAGAACCTGTTCCACACAGTTCGAAATGATACATGTGAAGTTGCATTTAGGACAACAAAACAAGTAATAGCAGATACAAAGCACATATTTCAAGGATAATAATACAATTGCTCCTTGAAGGGCCAGAGAGAGGCCAGAGCCAAGGGGGGCATGGCTGAACATACAACAACAACCAAGCTTTATCCCACTAAGTGGGGTCGGCTACATGGATCAAATTATGCCATAATGTTCTATCATAAACCATATTTTGGTCCAAGGCTGAACATAAAAAACATAGACATATTTTGGTCCAAGGCTGAACATAAAAACATAAAATGTGTATTTCCTAATTTAGCTGCAGCCCAAAATTCAATTTGTTATATTCATGACAGGAGACCCTTTTGTACATGACTTCAACTTTATTCAAACAGCAGTACCACGAAAGCAGATAATTCTATTATTTCAATATTTTGGAATAGGAGCAGCTGTGCTTAAAAACTGAAAACAACCAAGAGGAGTGCAGGCTTCTTTGATCTCAATAAAGACGGCAGAAAAAAGTGGACGATTTTCACTAGTCCCCTACTCCACTTCCCATGATTGCTCATGAGCAACAACTTTCTTTCAACATTTCAATTGAAAACCAGCAGGTTCATTAACTCATTCAAAATACGGTTTATTGTTCTCTAATTTATATGGTGTAAGCAAAGAAATGTATCTAAAAAAAATAATGACGATACAGAAGAACAAATTAGAAGTGCCTTCCGACGGAAGATAAAAGCATACACACAAAGACAATAATATTGAGATACAAGGTAGTGTACCACGTGTAAATAATAAATTAAGCTAATAGATGAACCTGAGGAATGATGTGCTGCATAGCCCACTCAGGACCAAACTCTTCAGCTAGACGTTTCAAGTTGTTAGCAGCTGCTTCACGAATTGAATGAACCTACACAAACAAAAATAGTAATATAAAATACAAAGTTCCCAAAACCTACCTTACTAGCAAGAAAGTGAAGAGCACAAACCTTATCCTGTAACCACTGCATGCAAAGAGCACCCAATTTGTCATCAAAAAATCCAACCCCTAACTGACTTGCCAATAAGGGTATATACTCTATAATTGCAAGCCGAACTCTCCAATGCCTATCCTCCGCAAGCTCAACAATGGCTGGTAATAAAGATTGAGATAACAGATCGATTCCAATAACCTGTAAGAATAGTTTGATCAATAAGACTTTGAAATATTTGCTTTGCTGAGTATATATGTCTGGCATGCAGATTTTAGGACATCAATAAACAGGTTCTGCGTGTTAAATTAATCAGAGGAAAGGAAAAGGTTTTCAAGAGTTTGAAAGCATTCTGAAAATTAAAACAACTCCAGAAAACAAGAACAACCTGATTCACTTGATCAAGCTTGCTGATGATGTTTAGGCGCACATCAGGAAATTCATCCTTCAGAAGGGATAGGAAAATAGGAAGAAGCTGCTCTATTGTTGCTTCCTGCGTTGAAGATAAGGTAGAACTAAGAATCACATTTGCACTATACGCTACTACTACCATGATCAGAAAAAAAAAATGCTTTTGAGGACAGCCCTTTATTGCACAAAGAGGAAATACAATAATTTATTGAAGATTGAAAATCCGTGGAAAACTAGTGGCACAAAATTAGTTACAGAACTGAATTATCAACATCCAGTAAATTCAATATAAATTTTCATGCCAGCAAAAGCCAGAAGCAAAAGATACCATAAAGTAACTACACTAAGCAGTCAGCCATAAATATACACAGATTGCTAAGAAACAAAGGAACCTTTAGAAATGACACAGGATATGTGAGTGAAACAAGGAATGACATGTCATACATTACTAACATTCATCTAGTTTATGACCTTGCTAATTTAGAAGGCCTAAACACTGCTTTAATCCAAGATTTAACATTAAGATATTTCACTTGTTGCAGGCTGGGGGATGGAGGAAAGTGAGGACTTTAAAGGTGAATCTGATTAAATACTGTACAGGTCAATCGAGACCGCAGCATGACATATGCCCTTCTGACTTGCGAAAGACATATTTCAGTAGCTAGTTGTATTATAGAGATTCAATGATCTACACACCACAAGCAGATGGCATTTATGAAAACTGTGAAATATACAAAGACAGCCAAAACACTAAATGATGTTAAAAACTCAGCTCAGTTTACAAGTTACTGAGTTACATAGTGAAAGGCAATATAAATTTTTTATGAAGGACCCCCAACAACAGCTTTCACCTTCCTGATATGGATACTGCAAACACTGTCTAGAGCAAAATTACTGAAGAAACTTCTATCTGACATTTATACCTTTCCTAACACTGGAGCCATTCCCATTATTACTGAAGCCAGAGCAGAACGGACATGTTGTGAAGAGTCTGATGACAATTCCTGCAAAAGTTGTTCAATTTAGAATGCTAAATTACACAACCAAAACAAAAGAGAGCCTTCATATATATGGTAATATTAAACATGCATCCGAATTTCTTTCTCAAAGATGCACACCTTCACACAAGGAAGAATATGCTGAATTGCAAGATCTGGACTTAAAATCCGACAAAACTTGGTCACTTTCCCAGCGGCTGCTATGCGTACCTCAGCCTCATTATCTCGAAGCAATCGAACATAAGCAGGGACCAATTCCGCTCTTTACAAACAAACAAAAAAAGCGTTTCAACATGCTAAAATCTCGAGAATGATATATTCACCGGGCTTTAGAGTTGGGTCGTATTATATGTACTAGAAAATCAAGATCCCAACTAGTGAACTCAGCTCACAAGTTACATCACATAGCACTATGATGGAAAGATATATCGTAATTGAAATAGTACCTGGTGGGTTCGGGGCCTACAGCTTCACAGAGCTCATACAATTGATTTGCAACCATGTAACGCACACGCCAAGACTTATCCTGCTCAGTATAAAATGAATTACATCAAATAAATAATTAGCTGAAAACATTTAGTAAGGTGTATTGTACGGATATGTAAATTCATGCTGACCAAAGAACCAAGTGCATGTTTGGGAGTTAGGAACTAAAATGATGGAAAGAAAAAGGATCTTTTTAGGTGAGGGTACTAAATAATGAGTTCACTTTTCCTCATTTGGATGTTTAAAATACATTTGAACAGTTCATTTATAGCAGAATATAATTATAACACAATTAAGGAAATTTATTATCACCTCTAGTTTACAATATTGTAGTTATAAAAAATGAATTTATGTCAATGTATCTATCACTTTGACGAACAAAGAGGGTATAATTCTTAGCAACTAGATATTAGATTGATTTCATTCCCCAAAATACATCAAGTGATAAAACTTTGTCTGTCTCCTTTAAGTTAACTGATTTATTTTCATTATTATATCTATATGGTTATAGTTGCTATATCCCTACTCCAATCACTGAAATTTATAGTACCAAGATTAAATTAAAAAGCAACTTTAATAGTATTTGTTTTCTCCATAACAAACCTTGTTTTATATAATTGTTTTTGGAGGGAAATCATAAAAAAATTCAATATAAAAAACAATGACACAAGAATTTCAATTTGATGGAAAGTTAAACTAGTTGCATAACTAAACAGTTCAAGGAATTTTTTACTGATTTGCGCACTGGCATGATAGTCAATCACACGCTATAGTAACATTATGGTGTCACATTACTATCAGGTGGCAGCTACAGCCTACATGGTCTTCATCATGTCACAGTTTTGAGTGATTGCAGTTAATATCATGGATAATCCTGACCCCAATGGTGCACATGGCAAAAAACCACCCTTCCTCAATTTTCTTAGTTTCCCAAATCATATTTTTTTTTGGATGTTTTTGTAATTTCTCTTTATTTTTCATAAGAATACATCTCTAGGGTTCAAATCCTCTTTCCTCGGAAGATGAAATATCGGTAATACAAACCTCTAGGCAAGCATTCTTCCAAAACCTGGGATTATCTGGCATCCTCTCCAGATCTGTTTATCCACACATGTTCAAGTTTCTGTTTAACTTGCCTGTCTTCTTATTTTCTGACTTCTTAATGCTTAACTATCAATTATGAATGCCTACAATTATATTTTTTAGCATCTATACCTATATGTGGTTAGTTTGAATTATTTGTGCCTTTAATAATATATTTTTTATTTTATTTTAGCACCTATATACGTGTAGCTTAAATTATTTATCTAATATTATAGTTTTTGGTATAGCAATCACCCTACTATCCACTGTCCGCTTATAAAGATTCCAGGATTGGTCGTTCCATGCTGATATGCTGTCCCGGATTTATAATTATGCATATTGGTAAATTAATGAAGGAAGAGAGGGTAAATGAAAAGCAATAGATAGGGAAAAGAGTTTTAACCGATAAAGATACGTAATATTAAAGTGAGAGAAAAGTTACTGAAAATTTAATGTGGTATTTTTTATAAAAGGGGAATTTAATCAAATGTACTTTTTCTTAACAACCATCACAATTATTTATTTGCGTTTTAAATCTGTGTCCAAAGCCGAATTGTGCTTTAGGTTGGCTTTCCAATGAGCAAATATTCATATTAACTACACCACCAAAAAATGTTCATGTTAACTTGAACATAATTAACATTTCTAAGTTACTGGCATTCCTATCCGTAAGCATAGTGCAATTTTCTCCTTCTACTTCAGAATGGACAAAAATCACCCAATAGCCTAACATCTTCCTGCTACTTCTTTCAGGTAAAAGATATGTGAAATTCACTAGACGCCATTTTAGTAGATAATGGATAAATAGCATTCAACGGAAGTCTTGAAAGAAAGAAAAAAATTAGCTAAGGTTATAAATTGATGGTTTGGGATAAAATTAGTTTGAAGTGGATATCTGAAAAGTCTCAAGTAATTAACAATGATGAAAATTAATTATAGATGGACAACAGTTTTATCAACTCCTATATGTACCTGGGAGAAATTAACTATAACTGGGAGTATATGTGCAACACAATCTTGTGGCTCCAACAGTTTTCCAAGAGCAGCACAGCCCTCCACAGCCAACAATCTGACAGAATCTTGATCTGCCCCAAGTAAAAAAATAGAATTACATGTTAAAAAAGTAAAGCGCGTTCAGAAATAAAGGTGATATCAAACAGTTTAGACAATGGACAAACACATAAGCATCCATCTACAAAGAACATAAAATGTTTATTTAAGTACCATCTTGGGTAAGATCGTCAAAAATTGACATGATGTCAGCCTTCAAATGAGTATACTCAACAGTTGCAGCAAACTTCCCAAGATTTGTCGCAGCAGATCTTCTAACCATAGGCATGTCATCCTGACATAACTGACTGTATATTGATCTCAACTCTGTCTTTGATGCTTCTGGAGCACTAGGGTAAGCAATATGGAATAGACCACATGCAGAGACTCGGGCAGTAAACCATTCACCTGCTGCCAATCTCTGAAAACAGAAGTCATGGCATTAACTGAACAGACTATTCAATTCAAGTAATATAACAAATGGGAACTACGAGGCTACATACAACACATCTTAAATGATAAACAAACACTAAGACACATATGATCACTTAGCAACAAAACAATGTTGGGTACTGTAGGTAAATTGTAAAGTCAAATAAGGTACTTATCAAGCATCATTAAAATACGCCCAGATCCATTAATCAAACTCCATTTTTCAAAAGTATCAAAACTGTTTAACATAATAGAAACTTATCAAATTCCAGGGTAAGAAAATTAATGTGATAATCAAAACCACACACTGGACAACAAAACTATGAGAAAAAAGGAAACAATTTAGGTAGCATTCATGATGTCTTCCAAGTAAAGTAATAATAAAAGAATTTAAAGTGATGAAAAGAATATTAACGGACCTTCACTAATGGGATAAAATATTCAACCAAATCACTCTCCCTCATTTGAGATCCAATTCGACAAAGTGACTCAACAGCTTTATCCCTCACACAGGTTTCCTCAACACTGCAAAAAGCCTCCAAAGGCGGGAGCAACACACTAGCATGTTCGACTCCACCAACATAAGGAATGAAAACTCCCAACTCTTCGGCCATTGCAAGAAGTACCTCATCATCATCGTCGTTATTCTCAGTTAAAAATGGAATTAATTCCTTACGGGTTCGCTCCTCTCCAAGAGCACGTGCAATGGTGGATAGCCTGCGAATTGAGTTCAACCGCAGTTGGATATCATCGTTTTTGAGCTCGTCTATAAGCACGGCTATCGGATAAAGTGGTTCGTCCGCCATAGACATTTTGTTTAGTTCTCGCAAAAGTTCTGAAAGAATGAGTAAATCAATCAAATGATCAATAGAATCTCAAATATAACCCTAAGTACCAACCAAAAGTAAAGTTAGAAGTACAATAAACAGTAAACATTACTAAATCGACACATTAACTTGTTCATTTGAATTGATTTATAATTTGAATCGATTAATTAGGCATTACTTCTTAACTCAAGTAATTTTTTGTGTGGTTGAATTAATTAAGTAATGAATTGATTAATGCAAGAGTTTAACAACGAACAAGAAAGTAGAAGTTGGAAGCTGAAAGACGCACGCACGCACGCAAGCACGCGCAAGGCACATCGAAAGCATTTGAAAAATAATAATAAGAAGAAGAAATCGAGAAATTGAAAAAGTTAAGTTGAAGGTTAATTGAAAAGGTAGAGTGTGAAATTGAGATAGAAAGAATAGTACCTCGCGAAAGTGTTGTTGAATTGAATTGTTGGGATTTAGCACGGTAGAGAGATACGTAACTATGGAGGAATTGAGATCTTGAATAAGGGATTCAACGAAGAGTTTACGCAATGGATGTGATAGTGAAAACCCTAACACATACCAAAGAAGAAGAAGAAGAAGAAGAAGAAGAAGAAGACAATATTAGAAATGAAACTCGCTTCTTTCTTCAATGCTTTACTTTCACCGTTGGCCTTCGCACGTGTGTACGCCAACTTTGTTTCCTCTCTTTCTTCGATTAATTGCTTTTCAAATTCTATAATAAAACCGTTCCTAAATATACTAAGATTAAAATTACTTAAAAAAAAATATTCAAATTAAAATAATGTACGTAAAAAAAACATATTGGACTTTTTGTGTATTACTTATTTATTTATTTATCAATCTATCTTTTTTAATTTACATCACTTTTTGCGATCAAAAATTATAATGAAACATAAACTAACTATTTCTTGGAAGATAGACTTATAAAATAAATATTTCCTTCCTCTCGAAACAATTGTCACAGTTTAATTATGTACACTATTTAAATAATTTATTTTAATCATGCTTTTATTAATATATAATGACAAGTGTTAAGAAATAAAATGTTTTCAAAATATCATAAACTTTGGAAGTACAGTAATCATTACTTACACAAATAACAAGAATGATTTATCTTTGACAAACTTTTTTGACTTATTGAACGATCTGAAAAATGTCACATATGGGAGGCCATGGTTGAGGTTGTGAATGATAGTCTTGACTCCACTGACTGCTGCTTGTCTAGCTAGAAGTGTGAGTGCAATTGTTACTCACTCTTTGGATCATAGCTCCAAACATGCCTTGAATCTTGGGATATCAGACAAGAATATCGTAGTTGTGCAATATCTCATGCCACAACCTATCACTGCTGCTTACACGTCTTGGACAAGTGACAAGCACCCTGTTAGCACATATGTTGGGAAGCATACCACTAACATCTATTCTGAAGTTAGCCTAAAAAGTGTCCAAATTCTGAAGAAATTGCGGGGGATGATGATGACGTAGAAGATTCAACTTCCGATAGCCTCCAAGAAGCAGAATTTGATGTCTCCAAGTACCTGGCTCATAATGTAGAGCTTGCTAACCTCCCTTAGACTAACTGAAAAGCTTAGAGGCAAAAAAGGGAAAGTCCAGTGTTAGTAAATTTTTAGACACTCCAAACATTATCTTGGTCTCCAAAAAGCAAAAAAAAAACATATCACGCAAGCTAATCATACAGATTCAGAGGGCATCATCACCCATTCCAAAAAGGGTATTTCAAAACGAAACGTTTTAGAACCCTAGTTGTCTAGGGAATGTCTTCTTTTTCTTATGTGTAAAAGGGTTTCAGCAGAAAAAGAAGTACAGGCTGCAACAATCTAATCGTACAAACACAAATGGAATTCAAACTCTTTGCTAGCTTAGGTTCTGTTTTGATAGTTGGCATGTTGTGGCTACTACATGTCTCTCTTTCTTTTGTGTAATTTCTTCACTCTAACCGAATGAGGGTTCAAGCGCTCTCTTGAATTTTATTGCTTTCTTTTGCCTTATAAAAAAAAAACATGTCTGAAAGTCGAACTGTGATAATTATACTAGATCGTTTACCTCTGCTGCCGCACGGGTCATAAACATTTTGAATAATTATATAATGCAGTAGTAAACTTCAATTAAAAAACTAATATGTTTTAATGGATAATAAAAAAATGGTAGTAGCATGAAATTAGTGTACAATGTTTGCACATTTTGGAAGACTTCTTTATACACTACATTTGTAGTTGTATTAATGCAATCACCGTTTTCATCGGTTAACAAAATTTTAAGTTTGTTTCTTGATGTAACTCTTGAGACTGCAACATATAGTTGACCATGAGAGGATACCGACTGTGGAAGATATATGCCTACTTGCTTAAGTGATTTATTTTGTAACTATACCAAGCATGCCAACTTTGTATCTTGAGCACGCATTAAAGAAGTTACTTCATTAATGATTCGATTTCCCAATAGAACTATTCTTACATCTTTGTTTGTTTCCCCTCATGTGGTGTTCATTCTCCATCATTTTTTTTTGTCGAATAATTTTGAAATCATCTGAATTGGGGGACCATATTCTCTAGATGTGAGATTTTCATTAGGTATCGGCCATGACCGAAAAGTTGTTGTAATCACTAAATTCAGACATAAATTTGAATTTGATGGAGACGTTGACTTAATAACTTTAAGATGGAACTCTTATTTGGTAGCAGTGACGTTTATTCAATATTAATAGAGATAAATTATCAATATACCTCAATATTTATAGCGGAGATGACCAAGCACAGTGAAGGTGTATTTTTTCTTAACAGTCTTGGTTACCCATCATTATAATAGTTGAAACGCATTGATGCTGCCGTAACTTTAACAAACCGCAATTTCAAATATTATGGGAAGATGCACCAAATCAACAGTATATAGCATAGATATATGGTTTGCGGTTGCACTATTTGTATTCATGGATTATCCCACAATAATATCAAAGAAAATTTAGATTATTGGTAGAGACGCAAACTTAAAGAAAGCATACTAACATTAAAAAAATACACAGCTTCTAGTACGTTGAAAATAAACTGAAGAAAACATCACAACAAACTAACAACATCTGAGTTCAATTGTTTTATTTCAAGCAAGACAATTAGCATGTTTGCTAGAGCGGTGGAAATGAAAAAGAAACCACGTTTTTTCAGAAGCTACAAAAGTTAGCTTCTTTATTTTCACGGTTGTCTTGCCTTGGGAAGCGATATTTGATCCTAAAGTGATTTCAAAATCAAATACAAACAGGCTAAATAAAACTTAAATGCAAAGCAATTATACTTCTATAAAACATTGACAAAAATAACTTGAAATTTTGCTGTCAGTTCAACCCATCATTATAATAGTTTCAACGAATTAATACCGCCGTAACTATGAAAAACCACAATTTCAAATATTTTAGTTAGACTAACTACAACATCAGGATATATGCTTACATATATGGGTTGCGGCTGCACTATCTGTAAATCAGGATAAAACCATCACAAACTCAATAGAAATAGAACGCAACTGACATTAAAATAGATGCAAACTTAAGGAAAGCATACTG
>Ga0315914_1004215_pt1 | contig 21547 bp, 14 predicted proteins | sample MpolenodulesMG_FD_203920 | JGI IMG/M metagenome (GOLD analysis project Ga0315914, IMG submission 203920) | Medicago polymorpha root nodule microbial communities from Los Angeles, California, United States - elongated nodules | ecosystem: Host-associated > Plants > Roots > Nodule | place: USA...
AGAGAGAGAGAGAGAGAGAGAGAGAGAGAGAGAGAGAGAGAGAGACGGTGGTGGCTGGCTGGTGGTGAGGAGATCTGATGGTTGGGATCAGATTGTGAGAGTGTGATGGTGAGGAAATCTGATGGTTGTGATCAGATTGTGAGAGTGTGATGGTGAGAAAATATGATGGTTGTGAAGTGCTTATGCATGATGCATAAGGAAATGACTTATGCATAATAACTTATGCCACCGAAATGAGGTATTTTAAAATATCTTTCTGTCGAAATTTCGTATGAAACAACGAAAATTCCCGACTTTAAAAATACAAATAAAATGGGTAAAAACATAGAAAAGTGGTCAAAATTTGGGGTATGACAAGGACTATTTCTACAAAAAAATGGTAGTGTGTTTCTGTTGAAATCACTAACTGTCCAGAGCCTAATAACCTTAGCTTTAAGTCTCCAACTTGACTTAGATGAGTTTATTTCATAAATTCTTTGAAAAATGTTTGTCATTTTGAAAAGAGTTTGAAAATTTAAGCAAACAAGTTTGATTGCAATCGAATTCTGAGATTGGATTTTTAAAAACGCTTTTGAAAATAAGAAAGCAGTTCTCATATTGCAATGGATAACTCTTGAGAAAAACTCAGTATTTATAGAACCCTAAAGAACTAAGATTATGATTAAATTTATTAGAAAATTAGACAGCTGGGATTGAACCAATGTAAACAAAACATCATTAAATTAAATTAAAGAAATACATAACATCATTTGAGTTTGAATTTCAAAATCCAGACTTACATTGGAGGTAGGGGTCGAATATCACCAGCTGTGTTAAAATTGCCACATTCATAAACTAATATGTGTTGGGAGATGAGTTGAATATTTTGATTCTGGTTATTGCATTCAATGAGAAAATGATTATGATATTATGAATCAGAAAGATGCTAGGGTTTGAAAATGGGGTTGTATTGATTTAGGGTTATGGTATACTCGTAGGCAAAACGAAAGCATGCCTTCTCCATGTTTAGAGAGAAAAGAAAGAATCAAATAGGCTACAACAAGTCAGTCTATGTTTCAAATTCGATTTGGCATTCACAAAGAAGGGAAAAGGGAGGAAAAAGGAATCTTGAAATGTCAACGTTTTTCCAGTTTGGGCAAAGAAGAAATTGATTATGTTTGATTCTTATAACCTAATTCTTATTCTGATTGTTTCTTTTATGTTTAACCTGATTGAGATTGGATACTGGGCTTGGATATTTTATTGGGCCGAGCTGAGATATTGATAATGACCCAATTTTATTTTTGAAATCGTTGTTGATGTGCTGGCATGTCCTACGCTGAAAATGGCAAAATGAAAAGAGCTTTGAGAAGTGATATTTTTTAGTATGTTGTCTTATGATGTGACACTTGTCAATATCTCACTAAAAAAAGATCTGAAGTAGTCTAATATTAAGATTTGGTTTGGCTGAGAAGGATAGAATAAAAATAAGATTTCTCATATTCACCTCTTAGCTGCTTCTACAAGTACTACAATTGAAAGAGAGAAGTTTTAAGAGAGCCAAATATACAAAATGGCAATGGAAACTAGGCACAATCGTAATGTGTACCAAAAGTATGAGTTTCTTATTTGAAAAATGTTGTTTAAATTATAAAAATTAATTGATACTAATTTTAAAAAAGAAAATTAAAAAAGATATAATCACATTTTTATTAAACAACGTAAGTTGTCGAGATAAGTAACTCATGCTAACTACTTTTGTTATTGAGTATCAAAGATACAACAACAATTTATATGGCTGACAAAAAACAACGTATTGCAAAAACTCTAGCTTTTGGCAAAATCACTTTATCGCAACAACCATAGTCATTTGATGCGTTAAACAAGGCAACAACATTTGTTATTGTAAAAACATTAGTTTTGACAGCAACATCCAAAGTCGTTGTAAAGATTTCCACAACAATATTTATACCAATGACATGCTACAACACTTTTTCGATGGAAAAACACATTTTGCAACATCTTTGTATTTTTCTCAATGACATTTGTCACTGTCAAAGACCATTTTTTCTGACAATGTATTTATGTAAAACCTCGATTGTTATCTGGGCTTCTTCTTTGCTGATAGTTTATCAAAATTAAAATAAAAATATTTATGATGTTTTATTTTAATCATATAATTCTTAAGGCAAAATCACACGTTAGGTCACAAAATTGACTTGCATGGTGAGAGATATTTTCAATTTACAATCATGTTTTCAAACCATATCTCATCAAATGTGAGACTTTGAACACATGTGATTTGATAAAATTGTTCTTGCGTAAATATAACAATCAAGTAATTAAACATCCAATTCAACAAATATATGTAAATTATCCGTTACATATAACACTAATACTTGAAACAAAAATTACATAAACAACCTTATTATATATAAATTTCACAATCAAGGTGGATATAAAAAAATCTGCTTGATTTTTTCTTAGATCTCTTAATCGTTTCATTTTTTTTAAAGGAAATCGTTTGAAATATAAATAAAGCAACAATAAGATAAAAAGAAATTCACTAAAATTCAATCGTTAAAAAGTGGAAAAAACTCATAATGTAATATTTTTGAGCTTATTGCTCTCTTTTCTTTTTTTTTGAAAGATTAAGCTTATAGCTCTTTTTTTTTTTTTTTTAGAGATTGAGCTTATAGTTTGTTTTTTTTAACGTTGAATACAATTTTATTAATGAAAGTCTGGCAATAAATCAAATGCCAAAATTGCAGAAATATAAGACGGAGTTTCTTCAATCCACATGCAATCTAAATTCTTAAGAGCATATTTAGCCAAATAATGAGCAGTTTGGTTGGCTTCACGCCTAACATGCAGAAAATTTAAACTAAGAAAGTTACCCTTAAAGCTAATACAATCTCGAATAATAGAGCCAACATAGTTGGGAGATTGTTGGTGTGCATTCAACGCTAAAACCACATTCGAGCATCTGATTATGCTATAAGATTCAAAAAAACACATGTCTTTTGCAAATTCCAAACCCTTTCGCATAGCTAAAGCTTCCGCAGCCTCTGAATCTGGTAATGAAAAGACTTGCCAGGAACTAGCACCAATGACAACAACTTCATTATCTCTCACCACAACACAAATACCCCACTTATCACCCTCTATCAGACATGTTGCATCAACATTAAGCTTATAGAAACCACTAAAAGGATGTGTCCAATGAACATCAGATATTTGCAAAATTGGATCTCCACTTAGTGTCTCCACCAACACTGTACCAACACTCTTAAAATTCACAATCGATCTTTGTGCCTTTTGAATAGTGGCAACCACATCAACATCAATCCCCTCAAAACATTTCTTTTTTCTAGCACACCATATCTTATAACACAAGGCCAAAATATGGACTATAATATCCTCGTCGACATCAATGATATTATCCTCCAACCACCTATTAAAAGGAATGTACCTGGAATTATGCGAATTAAATACCACATCTAAATGCTTTGACCTATGACACTCCACAAAGAGGTGTGAAATTGCCTCATTATGTTCCCCCACAAAGAACACACAATGGATCGCTACTTATTCCCTTTTAAAAAAAAAAAATTTACTGGTAGTTTTTCATGTAGAATCCTCCAAAGAAAAGTAGACGTGTCTTGAAATACTTTTTATTTTCCATTTCCACACTTGGTGATAATTGTCATGCGTTGAGCTATGTGAACCATCTGCTTCACGCCCTGCTTTTAAGAAATGGTATGAACTTTTCACAGAAAAAGTAGTTGATTGTGAAACACCCCACACAAATTCATCTTGCAATTAAGAGAAAGAAATTGACAATCGAAGAATTTGTTGAGCCTCAAAAGGGAGAAAACTTTCATTAATTTAAGGAGCACTCCAACATCGAATATCATGGTGAATGGATATGAGACAAACATAATATCACAATTAAGGGGTTTAGGGGACCAAATCTTGTGCCCATTTTGATAAGGAAGCCAATTATCTGCCCATACATTAATTAGACGACCGTCTCATACTCTCTAAATACCATCTTTCTCAATAACATTCACTCGTGCTTGCAAAATACTTCTCAATGTATAACTTGGGCAGTAACTAGTTAAGCTTTCAAGAAATTGCCTATAGAAAAATACTTTTCATTCAAACATTGTGAGATCAATAAATCGTCGTTGTGCATAATACGCCAACCTTGTTTAGACAACATTGCAAGGTTAAACGCATGAAATATTTGAAAGCCTATTCCACCTTTCTTTTTTCCTTACATAATGTCTCCCATTTAATCTAATGAATTTTACGTTCACCTTGTTTGCTACCCCACCGGAACTTACTAATCATACTTTCAATATGCTCACATAAACCCATCGGAGGTAGAAAACAACTCATCACATATGTAGGAATAGCTTGAACCACTAATTTGATCAAAATATCTCTCTCAGCAGTTGATAAAAACTTTTCTTTCCAACCTTTCGGGTTCTTCCACACCCTATCTTGGACAAAATTAAAAACTTGTTTCTTAGACCTACCAACAAAAGCAGTCAGCCCCAAATACTTTGAATGACACTCAACAACCTTAATAGCTCTTGAAAATGCTAATAGATGATAATATTATAACATATATTGTCATAATATATATTTTAGGGAAAATTACAACGACCTCCTCTAAATTTGGCTAAATGGCACACACCTTCCCTTTAGTTTCAATATTACATTAACCTCCCCTTTATTTAACTCCGTTAACTATCTGCTTAATCCAAAGAAGAAGCTTAGATAGCCTTGCTGCAATCAATTTTTTTGAACAAGCCCAGCTGCAATCAATTAAGCCTGACATTATTTTTTTAAAGAAGTAAGCCTAACATTATTAATCCAAATTCTTCATAGATGGCAACAAGCAGTTGTTTGGTGACAATGTATTCCTCTTCAACTTGTTTTAGGTTTATACTAATTAGTCTTAACACCAGAAAGCTAATACGTGTACCTTCCCTCAAAATTAATATATCTTATCTTCGATATTTTTCCTTGCCCTGATATTCATTCTCATTTTATTTTTAAATTCAGGTAAATATCAACATCAACTTTCACAAAAAATATCAAATTTGAAGTCCATCTAACCCCTTTTTTTCTAAGCACACCAGAAACTTCCAACCCAGCTAGGGATTTATTAAGCATCAAACCAAAAATAAAATAAAATGGGCTTGTAGTTAATCTTATCAACATGCAAAGTTTGTTTTTTTTATGCGTTTTAGTTTTTCTTTTCTTTGTTTAAACTGCATTCTATGCGTTGGTTAGGAAAAAAAACTGCCTTCTATGCTTCTAATGCAGTGTGAGGACTTCAACTTCATGTTTGTTTGTATTTTAACGGAAAGATAACAGTATTAAAAGGGAAAGGAGGTATTTGTTTGTTTATTGAAAATTTAAGGGAGATCATTGTCTATTTTAAAATTAGAGGGGTGTTTATGTTATTTAAAGAAAACTCAAGGGAAGTGGGTGTATTTTTCCCTATATTTTATTGTATTATATAGTAAAATATAAACTTTTAAATTTAATTCACATTACTCCTTCAAAAAACAAATTAATTCATATTACGTTCCTTACAAAAAATCAATTCATATTATGTATTTTTTAAAGAATAGTTAACTTGCCAAAAAAAAAAAAGAATAGTTAAATTTTGAGTTGTTTTTATTTAATGTAATAGTGCATATTAAATGCAATAGAATAGAAGTAAATCAGTATGAATGCAAGAAATCAAAAAATAAACATATGGCTTCGCCCGGGTTCGAACCGGAGACCTTCAGTGTGTTAGACTGACGTGATAACCAACTACACCACGAAACCAACTTGTCGATTTGTTTCAAAACACCTTACATATAACATAACCTATTACATTCTCTCTTAATTCCCTTTATTACGCTGCATATTTCAATTATCCAATTTTCTTCTCTTCTTCTCTCTCTCACAACTTCACAACCCTTCGACGAAACCCTAACTTTTTCACGATCCTTCTTCTTCTTCCTCTTCCTCCATCTCGTTGAACTCTCAAATTCACAACCATGTCTGCAGCACTCGATATGACCCTCGAAGACATCATCAAGAACAACAAAAAATCCGGATCCGGTAACCCTAGAGGAGGCCGTTCCAGACCCGGACCCGCTTCCGGACCTGGACCCGCTCGCCGTATCCCTAACCGCGCCGGTAACCGCGCTGCACCTTACTCCGCCGCTAAGGTGATTAACTTGTTTCCATCAATTGTTCGATATTTTTATGGTTTGTTTGGTTTTTGATTCCAAACCCTAATTTTTAGTTTGGATTTGATTTGTTTTGATTTTAGGCGCCGGAGACGACGTGGCAGCATGATTTGTATGCAGATCAACATGTAGCTGCGGCGGCGTATCCAGCAGCTCAAGGTGGTCGTGCTCCTTCTATTGAAACTGGAACCAAGCTCTATATCTCTAATTTGGATTATGGTGTTTCCAATGATGATATTAAGGTAATATCTCTTTTTCAGCATGATTTGTTGGTAGTAGTGAGTTTGTATCTGGAAATTTGTTAGTGATTTTGGGTGTATGTTATTTCTAGTGATTCATAGATTCAGAGATCCATTTTTGTGGCCCTGTTTGGTTAATCAACTTATCGTATAAGCGCTTATGTATAAGTTACTCCAACACAAAGTTAAAATGAAGAACTTTATTTTTATAGCAAAAGATAAAATGAAGTTAAATTGTTTTCTTATAAGCTATATGATGTTTTCAAAAGCAATTTTGGAGAACTTGTGAATTTAAGTTGAAAACAACTTATTAACATCTCATAAGCTTTTTGCATTAGTTCTCCGAAACAGTCTTACCAAACTTATGCAAGTAGATAAGCTCAAAAATGCCAATCCAAACTGACCTATTATGTAAAAGGCATTCCAAAAAATTATTTAAGAAAAAGCTATGAAAAAAATCATAAATATATATTAAGTCATTTTTTTTTCTCCTCTTCAGCATGATTTAATAATATCAGTGATTAGTGAAGTAGGATCTGGAAATTTGTTTGGGCATCCAAACAGGGCTTATACAAAGAAGATAATGTATTAGTGTGCTTCACGGTCGTTGAATGTAACATGTGCTCTTACCTTGCAGCATTATCAGGCTTTAAAATCTTGAGGTCCTTACTAAAGAAGTTCAAAATTTAAAAATGTGAAGTACATCATCTTTCTATTTGCATTTGATATTCTTTTACGAAATCAATGAATTGTTCAAGCATGTAATAATTTATCCTAAATATTAAAGGTTCCTTTTACCAATTCATAAGATGCTTGCGAGTTATTGATCCAAAGTCTGATACTAGTTGCTCTTTTAACTTCCTGTTTTACCCCGTTTAGCCTCATAGATTAGTGACCAAGTTATATGGCTTAGATTTCAATTGTTTTACTGTTGTGGTAAATGGTGCTACCGTCACATCTTAAATGCACTATAGAGGCACTCTTACGGCACCTAGCCTGTGTACCTTAGACATGCCTTCAACCACTGATCTGCTTTCCTTCTCCCCAGAACTAAAACTCAATATGCGTACTTTACTTTTTTATTTGTGAAGGAAGCCACCTATTAGATTGTAATTTTGCATTCTTTCAAAATATGTGAATATATACAGGCTCCTTGTTTTACAATTAATGGTTAGAATTCAATTTTTATATTATGCAGGAATTGTTTTCTGAAGTTGGTGACTTGAAACGGCACGGCGTTCATTATGACAGGAGTGGCAGATCGAAGGTATCTTGTTCAGTTGGCTTAATTTGGTCGTTCTGATCAATTCTTTCTGTCGTGCTATAGTTTAGAAAAAAAAACTCTTTTTCATAGGGTACCGCAGAAGTAGTCTTCTCACGGAGACAAGATGCTGTAGCTGCTGTGAAGAGATACAACAATGTTCAACTAGATGGGAAACCAATGAAGATAGAGATTGTTGGAACCAACATTTCTACACCTGGTGCGGCTCCTGTTGTAAATGCAGCCATTGGAAATTTTAATGGAATTCCTCAAAGGTATTCACTGGCTTATTGAATGTGCTATACTGATCTGTTTTTTGAAGTGCTAACCTTTCTACATTCTACTTGCTTCCTGTATGGGGCTAATTATTGGATACTCAAATGGTGATTTTAGGTGTGCACACATGTGTGATATGATTTTTGTTTGAACCTTGCTGCTATACTTGATTAACTCATACTTTATGATGACCACAATCAGTTGATATCTGTTATTTGTTGTCCTTGTGACGAGGAATTTTCAATCTTTAGAATGGTAAAAGCTTTTGGATTCAATTTTCCGAGTCAGTTTTTTTCATATTCTTTGACGTATTGGAAGTACACTATCAACTGTTCTTTTCATCCTTTGATTTATTGGAAGTCACTGTTTTTTATATCCCTTTGTTGTGACCCTATATCAGTAAATTGCCGTGCATATGGATGTGAGTGTACCATGTTTCTTTGTTCTTAATACCGTGTTCAATTTTTGTTTGAACCTTGCTGCTATACTTGATTAACTCTTACTTTATGATGACCACAATTAGTTGATATCTGTTATTTGTTGTCCTTGTGACGAGGAATTTTCAATCTTTAGAATGGTAAAAAGCTTTTGGATTCAATTTTCCAAGTCAGTTTTTTTCCCATTCTTTAACGTATTGGAAGTACACTATCAACTGTTCTTTTCATCCTTTGATTTATTGGAAGTCACTGTTTTTTATATCCCCTTGTTGTGACCCTATATCAGTAAATTGCTGTGCATATGGATGTTAGTGTACCATGTTTCTTTGTTCTTAATACTGTGTTCCATTTTTGGATCTCGTTTTATGAAATTTTAATATGAATATTTTTGACATACAGGAAATCACTGATACTGTTAACGAAGAAATTTTGTTTGACTGTATTGTTAATTTGGTATTTTTTTCATGCATTTAAAATGACTGTAATTTGTCTGTCTTGAGCAGTGGGCAAGGCAGAGTTGGAGAATTTCGAGGGCCGGGAGGAAGAGGTCAAGGCATTCGAAGAAATCGAGGACGTGGAAGAGGTAGCGGTGGACCCCGTGGTGGTGGTCGCGGTGGAGGTCGTGGTAGAGGCCGCGACGAAAAAGTATCTGCAGAAGATCTTGATGCTGAGCTGGAGAAGTATCATGCGGAGGCCATGCAATTAAACTGAAGGGGTTATCTTAGTTCTGTTTTCTTCTTGCTTTTACATCTATGGTTATTAGGTGCATTGTGATGGATGACCACATATGTTTATGTATTTGGAGCCTATGTTTTAGGGAAGGGAAAAACTTGAGTGAAAACTGTTGCTTGATGTGGAGTTTGGGCTTCTGTTGTCTAAAATATTCGTATTCCTTGGGAATGTATGAACTTTTGAGTTAACAGAAGTCAGCTTGTAATGTGCATGCACTCTAGGTTGCTTTCATTGACGTTATTAATTTGTTAATCAACAAGTGGATTAATGAAGTGGGAGGTGGGAACCATGCTCTCATCTATCAATGCACAGAAAAATCTTTGGCTGCAAAATGTGGGATGCTGCAGATTTTACTCACCACTGCCTTGTTATGATTAAACTGTTACAGTGGAATCTTCAAATAAGGTAGGTTCCCGCCACTCCTACCACAACCCTATCCCAAAAGCAGTAATATTTTATCTTGTTATTTCTATGCTGGTTTGATATATATAGTCTTATAATAAGGTCTGTTATCTTGAGATGTTCATACTTGTTATAGGGGAGTACGTCTTTCCTGACTGGTAATTTTGGCATATATTATTTAGCAAGATGGAATCTATCATCTGTTCTGCCTTCTACCCAGACTCTGATTGTGCTGGTCAAGATTCGGGTCTGCCAACAGATATAACATTCCCAGCTCGGGAATTCCAAATGGTCTACCATTGGAGTTAACATCGTGACACATTCATTCATAAAGCTCATCTAGTTTCTCTTGCCTATGTTGGGATTCGAAATGCACGGTGAACTTGCAATTCTTAAACTGCACTTCTCAACTGTGTTTGGGGTGGGTGAAGTTGCGTGCTTGCTATTTTCCACAAGCTCTTTACCTTAGATTTATATTGTATGGGGTGTGTTGATTGAAGTGCTTGTTTTAGTTGGTTAGAACGGAGTGTGGTTGTTAAAATTAATAGGCGTTGGTGAACAAAATTGGTGTTATATTAATGTGGCTGTTAAAATTGACAGGCGTCGGTATATGCCTCCCTATCTGTGGGAAATGATACACTTTAAATTTAGATTTAAGCACATAGTTGTCTGTATAAAATGATAAGAATGTAATATAATTAATAATAAAAAATATTGTTAGCATAATGATATTAAAAATTTTAGGTTTTGAATATGAAAGTTTCATGACGAAAGGGAAGTGAATAAAAGCTAAATATATGTCCGTGACTTAGTTCCAGCTACTATTATATATATATTTTTTTACTTGTATGTTATTAGAGACACTTGATGTTCTTTCATGTAGGCACTTCTCCAACATTGGTTTGCATGTTTTTAGTGCTTAACTCCTTTTGTTAGATCAAATTCCGTCGATATATGTTAAAACTTTTTACAACTTTGACAAGGGAGATTATAGAAAAAATTATGATGTGCAAGTATAATTTTATAAATATATCGAATCTTGTTTTCCATGTGTATATAAAGTGGTATGGTATTGTGCTTTGATTGGTTCTATATACGTTGTTAGTGCTTATAAATTTTCATACAAAAAGTACAAAAAATGATGAATGTAAGTAATAAAATGTAAAATGCTTGGGGGGATGTGAGTTTGCTTCTTGAACCTTTTTTTTGTTTTTGTTTTTGTTTTGACGATTGAATATTTTTGTATTGAACAATTTTGCATTTGAATGACGCTGTGTTGCAGCATAAACAACGGGTGTGTTTAAAATTAACGTTGATGATGATGGTGATAATGATAGTTCGATCAAGATTGGGTTTAAATTTTTAGGAATTACTTTTCCCACCATTTGGGTTTCCTCGCGCGCCCTATTTTTTTTCTTTCAAAAATGCCCTCGAGTTTCTGGATTTTATAATCTGGAATGGTGTTTTCTTTCGTTAAAGGGTGAAAAAATGAGTAACAGAATTTTCCGGATTTTGTAATCCGGAAACTTCAAAAAATAGGGCGTGTTACATTATGTTTCCGGATTACATAATCTAAAAACTCCCTAAACACCCTTTTTCAAGGTAAAACAGTTCGGATTATATAATCCGAACTGTATCAGCACAAATTCTAAACATGTTTGTAACATGGATAGTCATTTTAAGGACAATATTAATCTTCCTAACTCTCATCCTTCTGTTTTGGGTCATTGTTACCTGTTCTTAGTCAAAAATCGGGTTTTCGGGCTACTTGATCGGATTGCTCTGAAACTTTCCCAGAAAATCAGAAAAAATTCAAGGAGCATGACTTATTATTATGGGAGTTCTTACGGGACTCCGCCCCTCAAAATCTAAAATTTCATCATTTAGACCCATTTTTAATTTTTTTTAATCTTTCATATTCTCAGTAAAATCAGAAAAATTTGCATTAGTTTTATTTGATTTTTAGAATTTTTTGGTGCTATTTTTATATTTTTATGATTTTATCTGACAGATTTTTAGCATTTTTTACTTAGTTTTTTTGTTGTTTTTAAAAGCAAAACTCAAAACTGCTGAAATATGAGAGAGTCTGACGACTGATTATACATAAGAATTGTCCGGATTATAAAACCCGAAATAGTAAACATGAATCCGGATTTTAAAATTCGAAATGCACAAGGGGATTTTTGAAAATTTTACAGAACACGGGAGAAGGCGATAGGGTAGGAAAAGTAATTCCCTTATTTTTTTGTTCAATTTGAAAAGACAGGCTTGAAACATAGACCATCTCATCTAAATCAAACGTTCTTTCATTTGACTGATTGTCTGCCTGCACTCACAAGATTGTAACAACACATATCTCAAACTTGAATGTGTAGGCACTCACAAGATTGTAACAACACATGTCTCAAACTTGAATGTGTAGGGTGATTCTATTCAATGTAGATTGTAGATCTAGCTTATATTCTTATAACAAATTACTTATAAACTAGCTTATATCATATAAGTTAATGGAATTTGCTAGAACACACCCACTAGTTTACGTGGGAGTGTTTTAGCAAGCTATACCTTAAGGTGCATTTAACCACTTTTTAGTTATAACTTGTTAAAACACACCTTCTAAAAAATAAGCAGGTGTATTCTAGCAAATGCCTATAGGAGTTGCCAACATACACCCACTTATTTTTTAGAAGGTGTGTTTTAGCAACATTCACCTTAATGTGTATTTAACAACTTTTTAGTTATATATTTGCTAAAACACTCCCACATAAAAACTAGTGGGTGTATTCTAGCAAACCCCTAAGTTAAATGGTTGAATTTATAGTGTTTGTTAAATCAACGACCGAATTAACTTGTAAATATGAAATGACATAAAAAAAAAAATATGTTTAAGTAATTTTTTTTCTTCAAGTAAGACGATAGCGGTAAAATCGATAAGCTAAAAGCAAATTAAATCAACTTATCAAAATACAATACAAAGCAGTAAAAATAAGCTATAAACATGTGAGAAAAGAGTTATGAAATGAGTCTTTTTTTTGTTTTGGTAACATGAACTTATAAGCCATAAGCTCAAAATGTATAGAGCCTTTTTTAGAGTGAAGAGAGCCTTAATTACCATATATTAGTATTTGTTTAGAGAAATAGAGATGACTCCCAAAAACCTTAGAAAACCGGCTGGTCTAGAAAAGAAAAACAAATCTAAATGGAGTTTTTTTTAAGTTTCGTGCTCTCTTTCAAACGTTTCTACCTCAGACCACCTCCCGTTCATCTTACTTCACACTGTTCCGCATGTTCGTTCATCTTTCTTCTTCCAAATTAATAGCCACGATAGCAAATACTAGACCTCTTCCTCAATTACTCCTATGCATTCGCCATCATTCATCTACCAAATTGTTCATCGCAGGTTTTCTCTTTCTCCAACCCATTTCATCTCTCTCTGATTATATTCCAATTCCAAAGAAATTTCAGCTTTTCAAATTTAATATTTGGTTTTGTTTTGTTTTGAATGAAGGGCTTTCCTATAACACGAATGAAACTGTCCTGGGAGACACCTTCAAACAACATGGGCAAGTCATTGAAGGTAAGATTATAGAACAATGTTTAAGATCCCCAAATGGGTTATTTTGGAACTAATTAATGTTTTTGTGTAGTTAAAGTAATATGTGACCACAAAACTGGAGAATCAAAAGGGTACGGATTTGTGAGGTTCAATTCTGAAACTGCTGCTGCCACAGCCCGCAAAGAATTGCACGGCCAGGTAATGGAGATTTTATATTTTAATATCTCAATTAAAATGACACTGATGACCATTTTTCAACCGATAGATTCGAACTCCGTTTCATGAAGTTATAAAGGCTCAACTGTTATCATTAATCTCACACTTTTTAGATTCATTGAATAATTGATAATTGATGCATGTAGTTTATATTATAGACCGGAGTGAGTAACTCTCTTAAAAATGCATGGAGTATTTTAGCTATAAATTTTGCTTTCACCCAATGTTATGAACCTTTTTCTGTTCTTAATCATTTCTCAGATGGTGGATGGTAGACGTATTCGAGTGGGTTATGCGCACAAAGGGTAACTACCAAGTGTTTCAATCAATTCACAAGACTCCAGCAGCTACAACAAATTCAAACTCTAATCTGATACTCTGTTTCTGTATTCTTAGCTTGTAATCAATGAGCGGAAATTTGAATTAATTAGTTTTGATACTCACCAAATGCAAGTTTACTTATAGCACGTTAGGAATGGCGTTTACAATGGCTTTCTCGCATTCCACCAGTAAATGAACGTGAATTTAAAACTGCAATTAGTAGTGGTAAATGCACGTTTTTGGTCTATGCAGCTGCTAAAACAAACAGTCACTTGGGCATTTGGCTACTCTTTCTCACATTCCATGCCAGTTATACCGTGAATATTGAGAAGGTTCAAAGTAAACACACGTTAAGTGAAAATCTTTTACCACGTAATTCTAGTTTGGTGTTAAGTCGTTTGTTTGTGTTTATTCATTACTGTATACAAACATCCGGATAACTATGTTTTAGCTGGTTTTGGCTTTGTTGGGTTTTGGCCTAGTTCCCCAACTGTGTTTCGAGTTTAGGTTCTCTCCTGAGTTTTATTGTGCCTAAAAAAAAAGATGTATTACGAAATAAGTAACAGAAATTGCAACTTAATTTTAACTTGTTTGAAAGACATGGTTCCAAATCACAGGTCTGCTGCTCCTGCAAAACTTGGGTCTATCTTTACAATTCAACAAACCCTATTTACAACTCTAAATTGAAGAGAGTGGGCAACCACATTATAACCAACGTATATGCATAAGCATAGGAGAGTTTTGAACTTATAATAGAACAAACTGTTTGTATTCCTCAACAGAACAAACTGAAACTACGATTTATAATAGAAGGGGATGTGATCACGAACTTGATAGGATCTACACTGTAAACACAAACTAATTAAGGTCACATAAATCAAAGCTCAAATTAAAAGTTCACTCCAGTTTTTTTTTTTTTAGGGGAGGCCACTCCAGTTAATACACCTTCATATGGATCATTAAATAACCATTTTTATAATTAAACAAAATTATAATAGATCATAGACTAAAGAATTGAGTTCTAAATAGAAGAAAAGATGTGGAGAAAGTTACTTGCAATGAAAAAAAATCAGAAGATTAAAGTTCACACAAAAGTCAACTATTGATACCAAAGATCACTCATCAGCTATTACAGAATACAACATTACAATCTTAAAATCTTACAGAGTCTTAGTCTCAAAACATTGTAGAATAGTGTGCTAAAGTTAAAATAATAGTTTCAACGAAATGAATCACAGTTCCTCGTTTAGTTGTTTTTAAGCGGTCTTTTATTTCCTCGCGTTATATTACCTGGACTTGTAAACCTATTCTAAGCCATACAGTGAACAAAATATACATCTCATTAACAAGCTTGTTTTTTACACATCACATCAGATGGAAAAAAAAAAAAGAAATATCAGAGGGGTCAAGAAGCAAGGTATTCGAGCTGGTTGGCAAGAGATGACTCAGGCTCTATGCATGTACATAATACCCTCGAGACATATGGACGTCTATTGCGTTTTTGGTTTGGAAACCTTTTCCCACGTAGAAAATATCAACCTGAGTAAGGAGTAAAAGATTGTCCGAATGCAGGAAATCACAAAGTTCCAGCAAGAGGATGGCCAATACCATGGATAGAGCAACCTGAAGAACAAACTAATGAGATGCCGAGGGTACTGCCCAACCTGTATGATACCATAAAAACATCAATATTTATTTAGCAGACAAGTACCTGGTGTATGGAGATTGTGCTTGTGCTTATGAATTATGGTGTTATACTTGTCTACCACTAGTGCTATTTTGCAAACTAATATGAACTTCGTGGCATAAATTTTCCCTTTAAGAAATGAGTTAAAAAGGGAAAAAGTAACTCTGGTCATTTTAAAAAAACCATCAATATTTCCGGTAATCAATTGGAAATTTAAACAAAATGCATAATTTACTAGTCATATATCACCCATAAAAAAGACCTTAAGAGGCTTTTAATTGAACTCAAATATTAATGAAAGATGGGACCTGGAAAATTTTACTCTGACAGGAAATGTATTTTAAGGCTGGAGAGAACGAAGCTCTAGCAATCTATTTTAATTTGGTTTGAATACTAATTATTAAACAATAAAAATTCTAACCGGAAAAAGAAAATCCAGTGCTTCCCAGGCAGCATGACGAACAGCTCTAGTCGGGTACATAGGACCACCAGGAGAAGTAAAACTATACAAACAAGTTTTTAATCTCGTACTTGTCGTCATTCTTAATTCCATACCTGTGCCATTAGCATAAACAAAAGAATGGCTTAGCTGAGTCAGGTTGAGAGAAGAATATTCCATGTCCAATTATTGCACCTGAATGGTTGATGTAGTACCCTGAAGGACCTTGATTTCTGAAAGATAATGCAGCAGCACAGGTTCCACCTTTAGCTTTTGAAGCTGGTAAAAAAAATCGACACCAATGATTAAGGGTAACATAATTTCTTCATATGAAACAGAGGATACGGCTCTCATTTGTGAACAAGGTGATTCAGATGTACCTGATCAGTAAGTTCATTCACAAATATATCTGCAGGACCGCCAACTAAGAAAGCAGTTTGGAAAGCAGGGCATTGTTTCAAGAAACTGTCGACTTTTCCGGCTGCAAATAGGATAATATTAGATTTATAAAGACCATTGCATCATTATTCATAGGCTAATGTCTTCTCTGAATGGCTACCTGAATTGTAAAATAGAATGAACCTCGAGAGCAAAAGATACATATCCCGCTGAGCCTGATAGTTCAATGAAAAGTAGAGTTTCAAAATGCCATTGCTTGCGACAAAAGTAGACTAGCTAAAAGTCCTATAAACAACTGTTGGCCGCATTAATAAAATCCCAACACTAAAACTGATAGGGTATACCTGGAGAGGAATCTTATTCAATCGAGTGTGGTCTAATGCAACATCATCCAAGAGGTACTGAATTTCAGGGAAGCACAAATAACATGCAAAAGAAATGGAAAAAGAAGCAATAATTACAAACTTATTCAGATGATACGCATCAGTTAAAATAAATATAGGATCCCACTAGAATTCTTACACGAAATATAGACTGGAAACGCCTTGTATTTGTTTGAATGTCAATCCTGTACATGGCACCAAAAACAATTAATGCAATTCCCTGATTGATTTTCCAAATATGGTACAATGCCCACTCTATCATAGTAGAGGTTCGAGACGATGAAGACAGTCTTACTAACATTTGGCAAAATTGCCAAACTTTGGGTTTTTTAATGGATAGGATAAGGTCATATTGGATTGTTATTGAATCGGCATAGAAAGACTATTGATAAAATCATGTAAAGCAAACAAATACTTTTTTTAAAAGAAAGATAATAAAGAGAAGCCACATATATTATTATTACTCAGAATGATTTTTAAAAGTGAACAGAATTGTAACTTATAAATGCCAGCCAAATCCAAATCCACCTTGTCTCTTTGCAAAATTAAATCCCTTTAAGTAACATTTTAATTTATAATAACAGCCTGTATTCATACCAGAAAACATTTGTGGCACCTTGAACAAGGGCAGATGAATACCGAAGTAGCACTTCTGGATTATCAAGATGAACTTCAAACATCTGTATAAGTGTATTGCGAAGTTAGGACTAAATAAAAGAGCTTTCACAGTGATTCTTGAAAGTCAATTAGAAATTGATAGGAACTTGGATTTCTTTTGGCAATATGGAGATTGACTCCTTACAACAAATGAAAGCCTATGTAACCCCTCAAAAACAGAACGGAAATAACAGAAATGAAATATACTCAAAAGGACAAAACCATCCCATCTCAAACCAGCACTCTGTAAAAACATAACCAAATTCTCATAGCAAATTCTAAATCATGTTTAGCCCAAAATTCAAAAATATATAATACGCATTAGTTCATGATTAACTAGAATATATAAATCTCAGCACTCATCTCATTTATACATAATGGTATCTGACATACATGTTATATATGTCACTCTATAAATAATTATACTGTATATGTCACTTATGTTACATACAATATATTTGAAATAGTATGCACCGGGTTCCTAAGGATTAAATCTAAAACCAGTTTCAAGCATTTGGCAAACAGCTTAGAGAAAAAGGGAGTTGCGAGCTACTCCAAATGACCATAACCAGGTTCAGAGACACCGAGCATGCTTCCAGAATATCATAACGTCAAATTGAGGATGTTCATATTTGTCAGAATGTAACCATGTCATCAAGAGTGACTCATATTTTTTTTAAATGTGAATGTCCAAATTCAAAACCAGCAATGAATGGCCATACTATCACACTAAATAAAATTTCCCTTAAGAAAGCAAAAAACAATAAGGCATATACAAGCTTACATACCCATTTGTGAAACAGGAGGCTAAAAATATGCGAAGCAAATGACTGACTCCAGAGTTGGACAATCATATCAAGGACAGGTTTTCCACTTTCAGGCACTCGTACAAAGTAGTCAGCAAGCACATCATAGAAACACAACGGACCATCAAAGGCGTCATGTACAGGAGAAATGACATCTTCTTCCTTGTTGAAAATTACATCTGTCATTGTAAATAAAGAAAACCTCCACTTGGTAATTCTTGTTTTGCAAATAAAAAGACAGAACAACCACATATTCACCTTCCCCCTATCATGAAAATAAAGATTATTGACCCCTTATTTAGATTCAAATATACATTTGTTAGTTTTGAGTTCCAATGTTATGTATTCTACTCATTTAGCATAGTTATCAATCAAGATTCAAAAGACCTATTTTCTAATCTTGAATAGAATCTTATTATGAATCTCAAAAGACATCACCCATACAAATATGACATTTCTAGGTAAAACCAAGTGACATTATGACATGGCAAAATTATAAGCTATATATCATATACAGACATCACGATCCTTACATTTAGCAATACAAAACACATAATCCAAGACATGTTCTTCATAAAGTTAATCCTTACATGAAAATCTCATTTTAAACAAGAAAATCATCATCTTCCAAACAATGAACTAAAAACCATGAGCATGCAAACAAGATAAACCATGCTTCAAGCACAAGTTGCCATTCAAATCATTCACTCTTTTTCTTTTGAGCCATAACTTTAATACTATTGAACTCTGTAGCAATGACTCTTCAAGTCGAATGCGTGTCCACTGTCCGACACATGCAATTACATCACATTCAATTATGTTATTTTCTTAAATTACTACCAGTGTCAGAAGTGTCGATGTGTCTGTGTCGGCCAATTACATTATTTTCTAAAATTAGTACATGTATCAATGTCTCAGCGTGTCCGTATCAGTGCTTCATAGCTGTTGAATCATTAAACTAACTATAATCATAAGATTCAAATTTCAAAAGCTACAATTACCTTTGGCTCGATCATCAACCTCTAAAGCAACATCAGCAAAAAGCTCCTGCAACAGATTACGCCTCTGCGACGAATTAGCCAAGGCCTGTAGCATAAAAAAAAAAATCAATCAACTAAACGCATAACAAAAAAATAAAAAACAAAAAAATAAAAGAATTTCTCTCCGCATCGAAAAACTCACCCGTTGAAGCTTCTTATGGATCGCTTGAGAGAGAGCATCGAGATAACCGGAGTTTCTCGACGGCGAATTAGCGTCGGACATTTCCGATCGGAATCTGAATCAACAAAAACCCTAGAAATTCTTCTAATCCCGATCCAGAAACACCTTAATCATTTTCTAGAATCTTCCAAATATCAATATTTAAATAAATCGAAATTAAATTATTTTGTCAAGTGTATGAAAAATGAAAAACACAGAAGGTTCTTTTCTTTCTCTCTATTCTGCAACCGCTACCTTCTTCTACCTTTTTTTTTTTTTAATACTATATTTTGAATGTTATTTTTTGTTCTATGGTAACTTGGTAAAGGTATTGAAGAATAGCATAGAAACGTGGAAAACAAAAAAGAGATGGTGAATGATTGAATTGATGTTGTTGGGACACGACACGACACACTCTGATAATAATAATGTGTTGTTTGGAAATGGATGCGGTGGCTCGATGGAGTGTTTTGTGGTTTTGGATAATGGATAATGAAAATGTGACGTGGCACTTGCTTAAAATCAATCAAGTTATATCAAATTTATTTATTTTAAAATAATAAATTTGAATTTAGAATGTATTAAAGAGGTGTATTGATTTTAAGCTTAATTGCATGTTTTGATTCTCATATTTATTTTAGGTTTTAAGTTGGTCTATTATGTTTTAAAAGTTTTAAGTTGGTCCCTTACGTTTTAAAGTTTTAAGTTGATCGCCCCTCTAAAAAAAAAGTTGGTCCAAAACGTTACTCACGTTAAAATAAGTTGGTCTCTTTTGCGACATGATATTGAGTTTAATAAAACAAAAAAATATAGGCTAAAATATGGTACTCGTCCCTGCAAATATGTCTCGTTTAAGTTTTGGTCTTTGCAAAAATTTTTGTTTTTTAAAATAGTCCCTCCAGGGACTATTTTCAGAAACAAATTTTTTTGCAGGGACCTGTTTAAAAAACAAAATATTTTGCAGGGACCAAAAGCTACAAAATGGGTCCAGTCATCATGTGTCACGTATACAAATCATCACAAAAATGGGGTCAGAGACTATTTTAAAAAACAAAAAATTTTGCAGGGACCAAAAACAATTTTTTTTTTACAAGGACCAAAACTTAAACGAGGCATATTTGCAGGGACGAGTGCAATATTTAAGCCAAAAATGTATTAAAACTGGTTTTCTAAATAAGTTAAATTTCACCACCCATATTATCGATCGAATCTTTAAACGGTCAAGTGACGGAGGAGACTAACTTATTTCAACGTGAGTAATATTTTGGACCAACTTGAAACCTTTAAAACGTATGTGATCAACTTGAAACTTTTAAAACATAAGAGACAAACTTAAAACCTAAAATATACATAAGATCTGGACATTTTTTTTTCTTTTTCAAAACATATGTATCTTTAGTGCAATTTTTTTCTCAACTTGTACATAATACATACATGACCGGCTCAATAGATTAAGAGGTCTAAAACAAAAATTTAAATGTGATCTTTACAATTATTAATTTTTTTAACAAAATATTTATATAAAATCAATTTTGTGGAGACGAATTTGAATTCATGACCAAGAGTAATTGAAGCATTTTTGGTAATCAGTTAAGCTATGCAAATTTCTATAATTTATCTATCATATAATTTACTTATAACCAAATTAATTTTTTAAAAACCTTTTTTTACCCAAAATTTTGAGGCTTAAAGCCCTTACTTGACCCTTAGATCGGCCCTGAACACATATGCATCCACTCACCAGCCAACATTACCCGCAAAAGCTCACTGTGATGTGATGGCAATTTTTCTCTCGATTGAGTACCATGATTTAAGGAAATGAAATTTTATTAAATATCGATTGAAACACGGACACTTTGTTTCTTATTTTTTTGTTGAAATTTTATTAGAGTAAACTCATTAAATAAAGTTGTTTACCCAATGTCATGTTTACGGATTGTAAACCCATTAAACAAGAATCAAAATTGAACTTCTGCATAGGAAAAATGCAAACCAATCACATAGATCAGGTTATGACATCACTAGCTTCATGAATTAAAAAAGAAGCGGAGATGACACATTGAAAGGAGGATGAGGGTGGTGGGAGTGGACGCCGGTGAGGCTGATAAAGGAGGTGTCGGAAGGTCCGACGAGGTGGTGAGGGCAAGGAGGAAGACGGGTTGGAGAGTGTGATTGGTTGAATCTGACACTGACAAACTATAGTAAAATGGGAAATGCTAACCGGTGCCCCCGGGCACTGGTTAAGGATACTAAAAAGGGAAATTATATAGTAATTATTGCATTGAAAACTGTGT
>Ga0315914_1004216_pt1 | contig 21542 bp, 12 predicted proteins | sample MpolenodulesMG_FD_203920 | JGI IMG/M metagenome (GOLD analysis project Ga0315914, IMG submission 203920) | Medicago polymorpha root nodule microbial communities from Los Angeles, California, United States - elongated nodules | ecosystem: Host-associated > Plants > Roots > Nodule | place: USA...
CGGCTAGGTTAAAATTAGGGCAAACATTTGCTTCCGGGTTAACTTTAATAAATAAGAGATAAGGCAGATTTGTTTTATTCAAAAAAATAGGAGATTAGGTGTGATTTTGTTGAGAAGGAAAAAATAGGGTTAGTAATTAAACAGGGGTATTAGAGTAAAATTAACCATTAGGGTTAGGTTAAAATTAGGGCAAACATTTGCTTCCGGGTTAACTTTAATAAATAGGAGATAACGCAGATTTGTTTTGTTCAAAAAAATAGGAGATTAGGTGTGATTTTGTTGAGAAGGAAAAAATAGGATTACTAATTAAACAGGGGTATCAGAGTAAAATTAACCATTAGGGATAGGTTAAAATTAGGGCAAACATTTCCTTCCGGGTTAACTTTAATAAATAAGACATAAGGCAAATTTGTTTTGTTCAAAAAAATAGGTGATTAGGTGTGATTTTGTTGAGAAGGAAAAAATTGGGTTAATAATTAAACAGGGTATTAGAGTAAAATTAACCCTTAGGGTTAGGTTAAAATTAGGGCAAACATTTGCTTCCGAGTTAACTTTAATAAATAAGAGATAAGGCACATTGGCAGATTTGTTTTGTTCAAAAAATTAGGAGATTAAATGTGATTTTGTTGAGAAGGAAAAAATAGGGTTAATAATTAAACAGGGGTATTAGAGTAAAATTAACCATTAGGGTTAGGTTAAAATTACGGCAAACATTTGCTTCCGGGTTAACTTTAATAAATAAGAGATAAGACAGATTTGTTTTGTTCAAAAAAATAGGAGATTATGTGTGATTTTGTTGAGAAGAAAAAAATAGGATTACTAATTAAACAGGGGTATTAGAGTAAAATTAACCATTAGGGTTAGGTTAAAATTAGGGCAAACATTTGCTTCCGGGTTAACTTTAATAAATAAGAGATAAGACAAATTTGTTTTGTTCAAAATAATAGGTGATTAGGTGTGATTTTGTTGAGAAGGAAAAAATTGGGTTAATAATTAAACAGGGGTATTAGAGTAAAATTAATCATTAGGGTTAGGTTAAAATTAGGGCAAACATGTGCCTCCGGGTTAACTTTAATAAATAAGAGATAAGGCAGATTGGCAGATTTGTTTTGTTCAAAAAATTAGGAGATTAGATGTGATTTTGTTGAGAAGGAAAAAATAGGGTTAATAATTAAACAGGGGTATTAGAGTAAAATTAACCATTAGGGTTAGGTTAAAATTACGGCAAACATTTGCTTCCGGGTTAACTTTAATAAATAAGAGATAAGGCAGATTTGTTTTGTTCAAAAAAATAGGAGATTAGGTGTGATTTTGTTGAGAATGAAAAAATAGGATTAATAATTAAACAGGGGTATTAGAGTAAAATTAACCATTAGGGTTAGGTTAAAATTAGGGCAAACATTTGCTTCCTTCCGGTTAACCTTAATAAATAAGAGATTCCATCTTTTATTTAAGTTTTTTTAATTAACTTTAATTTTGTTTATAAAAATCTTTATTTTCTTTTTTATTAAACTTTAAAATACTTGTCCTTTTTATTATTTGTTTTTAGTATTTATCTCTTTTTTTTTTTTTTTAGTTTTATTTTTGTCCATATCCAAAAGTTCAGTCGAAATCCAAATCCTGGAAACAGGCTGTCACATCAACACGCCTCCGTACCAAATCATACTCGTATTTTTCTTCTCCCATCTAAATCCAGTCTTGATGTGTCTGGTTTGCTGCATTTCCATGTATCGTCGACGTTTCTTGCTTGCTCGGGCAATTTTGTACTCATTGTTGTACGAAATTTGATTTTGCAAGTATGGAAGGCTGAGTTATCTATCAAATTGTTAGAGTTTTGAAATGGCTGGTGCTTTAAAATTTGCTTGTGTCTGGCACATCCATCATCTAAAAGTGGCGGAGATTGTTTAGGGAGAATTTTGGTTTTTAATTTTTTTGCAAGATATATATCAGCTTTAGACTATTTCATTGGAGGTCGTGACTAACCGTGAACTTGGTTGACATATTGGTTTGGGAGAGGGTTTAGTCTTTGTCCTTTCACAATGATTGTTATATTTTACATATTAGCACCGGTGAATCTTGTTGTAAATCAAAATGTTCGATAAACTTTTTTGTTAAGTAGTTTAGTAGTTGGATCTCATACATTTTAAATATGGAGAAGTAGGATGTTTGGGGTTCGAATCTCAGCTCTTACATAATGCCTCTATCAACTCCAACTAAACTAAGCTAACGAAGACAAAATGCTCAATAAACTTGAATTGTTCCTTTGTATATTTTGGTGTATTCCTTGCACTCCCTGTTATGGGTGTTCATGACACGTTTTGGATCGGTTATGAAACAAACTTATCTGATAAAAAATACCCACAATTTGATTTGGATGACTTTTAAATAAATATTCAATCCAGTTTAATGCGATTTAACTTGGACTGTATTTGGATATCCATTTTACAATTTTGTAATTTTTTTTTATCAATATTCATATTATAAAGACACTTTAAAATCATAAGTTGATGCAAAAGAAACATTTAATATACTAAAAATGAACAATAATCAATTACAGTTTTTTACATATGAAATTAAAACAAAGACTAAATTCAACTTATAAATAATAAAAAAATTCAAAAACCCAACAATAATATATTAAACTAACAAAAGCACATTCGAACACATTCAATAAATTTTAGTTTACTGCGTTTTTTTATTTATTTAAATTGGTTTATGATTTTATTTTAAATCGATTTGAATGTGAGCAACCCTATTCTTTTTGCTTGCTATAGGTCGTGAGCTTTTTCAAAAATTTTGTCTTTTAAAAAAATATCAATATGGTCCCAAAACTTCTCCACCATATTGATAGCTGAGCCTGAGTTCGGGCTTATTAAAGGTGACTGGACGAACGTTTTAGCATATACACAACCTCTATTCTCCTCCCTCAAACATAACCTAAGAGTCACAATATCTTAATCAATAGGAGAAGATGCATCCATGTTACATTTGAATAACATGTGAAGTAATCCGATCTTTGCCTATATTTTAGAACGGAGTTAGGAAGTATTTTGTTTGATGCTTCGCCAAAATTTTGTATATACAGTCTGTATAATACTGCCATTCCAGTGGTATAATTTATGGAAATGGAACTGATCAGTGTTCTTTTCTCTAGCATGTTGCATAAATTACTTTTTCTTCTGATGAGTATGCTAATGTATATGCCACATGGTATACTTGAATAGGTTTGAAAACTCGATAGTACTACTTTTTTCTTTCTTTTTTTCCAAGGTAATAATACAGAACGAGCATAATTAGCTTTCATAAATGCACAATTAACTTAATTTTAACTTGTTTTAAAAGTTAACCCACCTAATTTCCCTAAAAAAAAAAGTTAACCCACCTAATATATACAGGGGCGGATCTACACCATGTCCATGTGTGGCTATAGCTATACATGATTTTTTTTTAGTGACCAATTTTTTAGTCGCTAAGGTATGAAAATCGGTGCTAATTACTTTAGCGATAGAAATAGTGACTGGAAATTCAGGCTAAGGTAAAAATCGGTCTCTAATTTGTTTTGTGACAAAAGTAGTGATCGAAAATTCAGTCATTAAAGTATAAAATATTAAAAATCAATCGTTATTTCGGTTGCTACTTATTTAGCCACACTTGAAATGTATTCCTGTATCCGTTCCTAAATATATACTCCAAATATGATACTCACGCATAGACATCAATAATTGGAGAAAATAAATTGAATGAGTATTCTGTCAAAAAGAAAAAAGTATTCAGCTGGATACTAACACATATCTAGCATTGAAGCACCAATACTTCTCAAATTAGGCGGGTCGTAGTGTTGGACACACGTTTGTGTTCGACACGACATGCTATTGATATATACAAGTTGTGAATTCGAACAAATAATCACACCAATAAAACTTAGATGTGTGGAGGTTAGGAAGTAGTAATCAATGATCAAAATAGTCTCAAGCAACAAGAACAACAAACACACCTAGATCTATGTATGAAGCAACACCAAAATCATAATCAAAGCAACAAAGATAAGAAAGAAGAGAAGAAAGCAACACACCAGCATTGTTTACCCAATTCGATCTAAAACGACTTACTCTAGAGGAGAGAGCAACTCTCCTATCCGCTATAATAAGAATGATACAAATAGGTTACAAGAAATTAGCTTAAAAGCTCACAAAGAATATATTCTAATTTGTACTCATTTTTCAAGTTACCCACACTCACAATTAATCCTAAGAGAAAACACTAAATGAAGTTTTTGATTCTTCCTCTAATGAGATCCAAGATGTTTACAAATGTTTTCCAACACAAGAAAAAACTCTCACCAAAGATGTCCAACCCTAAAGTTCCTTACTTTGGTTTCCCAAGTTTCTCTCTCTCTCTCTCTCTCTTAAAGCTCTCCAAAAAAGTGAAGAATGAAACCTTAAATAGTGCATAGGTCCCGAGAAAATCGTGTCACAGTTCAATACCATCGTGCCACGATTTGTGAGTTCGTGCACAATACTAACTGCCTGTTATCCAAAATCGCATCAAGATTTCTCCTCTTCGTTGCACAAAAATTGTCGAGCCAAAAACTCCAAAACCTGAACCAGTTTATGTCACGATTTCTCCAAATTACGACACGATTTTTCCCGAACTTCAATCATCATCCGTGTCTGTTTTCGGGTTTTATAGTGCCAACAGAAGTATAAGTTAAGGAGGTAACAAACAATATACCATGAGCTAGCAAACTCTTAAAATGGATCATCCACATGTTAAATTTTTTCTTAATGTAACTTTATTTAACTCAACTGGCCCCAGTCTCTCACCTTCTACAGTCTCTGTCTTCAAGCCCTTTCATGAAGTATGTTATCTTAGATAGATCTATAATTAACATATGGTTCTGTTCCTTCAGACAGAGACCAAATTGAAAACAGCAACTATTGAAGTACAGGCCACATGTTTCTTCCTTATTTCTCTTAGTTGTGTGGCTCAAATCGATTTAACAATAACCGTACGAATCTCTTAGTTAATGTTTGTCGTTAGTGTTTGCAGCATGGTACGTTACTATTAATGGACCTCAATCCCTCTAGCTAGACTTAAATGTAATTTCAGCAAGAAGGTGAAAATATCATTCACTAGCAATCTAGTATCATATTAGATTTTTATAGTGCACAAGTTCATCACTACTAAACGGATACATAATGTTTGCACCATCCAAACATTAAGTTGTAACAAATAACAATGACTATGCATTCAATTTGTTTAAAACTTGTTTTTTTCATACAATTTTTTTAATTTTTATATTTTTATACATATACCTTTATTAAGATACATATATTTTTTTGGTTACATTATTAAGATACATATTAATATGACCCTATAAGTTTTTATATTAATGAGTTTAACTTATCTTTATAAAATGGATTTTACTATTTGAAAAAATTAGACTATAAATGTGCCAGATTGATCCAACAAATAAAATGTGAAACTTAACACTTCATCACTACCAAATTGAAAGCGAGGGATCTAAAGGTTTGGGTTAATTGATGAGTGAGACAGATGGAAGAAAAACAGTACAAATCAGAAATCACATTCAAGGCCATATATGAAATGCCACCTAACATAGTGGTATTGATTTACTATTCCAACACTCTCGGGTACGTATGCCTTTAATTTCCTTTCATGACCTACCATCCTTACCTACCTTTAGACATGATTTATTTCACTTTTGCTCTTTGCCTATTTGTGTATATATGGATATAAATTTTCTATGATTTATTATTTGACAAAAACACACGTTTTTCTAATCAAAATGGGACGATTGCCATTCATAACTAACCGAATTGGTAGTGTCGATGATTTTTTTTATCAAACTAATATAAGTCATAGATTTTTTTGCTATGAATATACAAGTCACAGATAAAGATACTGAGACTAAAAGGTAAGTTATATGGATAGAATTGGAAGGAGTAAACCAAAACAACTAACACAAATAGGTGACTCAGAGACCTTTTTTCATTTTTTCTTTTATCGCGATCAAAATTTTATTACTTATGTATATTTTTATAAACGTATGTTACACCTATGACATTAATTTGTGACATGCTGAAGTTGCAATTTTCTAAATTATTTTTAATAGAAAGCCGTATGTTGTAAGTTGCATAGATGTGTGATATACACGCATATTACACCTATTTATACAGGTCAACTTCCATTTTAATTTAAATAACAAAAAAACTCAAATTGCAACATTAACTTGTAAAAAGATTATTTTTAAAAAAGTGTAAGTTGTATAGATGTTTGATATGAGAGTCGTAAGGTAACAACATAAGTTTTTTTAGTTGAGAAAGAAGGAATTGCCCCAAAGAGATTTGAACTTCATTATTTGTGATTATAAGACTATAAAATCAAACTCTTAACTCACAACTAACATTGCATGAACGAGTACTCAAATACTTTAAATGTTCAATAAATTTGTTAGTTCAATATATTTTAATATGTACCCCTTTATACATTTAATTATACAAAAAAAGTTTTTAAATAAAACCTAATCATTATTTTTATCATTATTATTAACTAATACATAGATACTTCACATATATTAAATAATAACCCAAGATAATAACTAGTCTTACCCTCCCAACCAACAACTTTAATTAACTATATGGGATGTGTTAAAAAAATACTTTAACTATTCTATTTTTGTAAACGTGGAACATGTTACTTTTTAGCAATTTTAATAAATATTACATTTCCTTCCCTCCTTTTATTATAATAAAATTTATTTGTTAATAAAAATAATAAGGATCCATCTTTGGATCTTTTTGAAAGTCCTTAGTAGACAAACTTTACATGTATTTTTTTTATTTACATTCCATCAATTTAGTAACTTAAGTATCCAACGGCTAGTACTGATATTACATGTATACGAAATTATATTCTTTTATAAACAATATGTGCTTATGACAACCCACATTGACTTGACAAGACCTCATGCAGATGCATTTACTTTATGATCCTAATTGTTGTATATATAATAATCACCTAAAGCATTATCATACTTATAATTTCGGTCAGAGGAAGAAAGAAGTGTTTGTTGGAGGAGCTAGCTAGTATGATGCAGCTCACAACTTCTCCAATGCCTTCTTCATTTCTGATCCGTTTCATTGTAATATTTGCTTTGTGCTACAAAACGAAGGGTCTGATAAAGCTTCCACCAAATGTTACAGTTCCAGCAGTGATAGCATTTGGAGATTCAATAGTTGATTCAGGAAATAATAACAACCTCAAAACTTTGGTCAAATGCAATTTCCCTCCTTATGGCAAAGATTTTCAAGGTGGTGTCCCAACTGGTCGATTTTGCAATGGAAAAATCCCTTCAGATATACTTGGTACTCTCTCTCTCTCTACATATATTACATACAGTCATACACTCACTGTCATTTTCATTTTTGTCTTTATTTCTCTAGGTTAAAACTTTTTTGGTGAAAGACTCAGTTTCTCTTGATGTCATTATAACATTTTCCTTTCTATTTTATCTCATTCCTAAACTTCAAAGCAAAATAACTGGTCAGCTATATGATCAAATTTAGAAACTTTTAATTTTGTACCGTTTTTCTTTCGCCCTATCATATTTCGTTTCGAGTGATAGTTGTGGCATTTTGATAGGGGAAAAAAATTGTTTATAGTAGGGGTCCGAATGTAGAAATTTTGAGAAGGAAGACAAAATTATTTGGAGAGGATAAGATATGACAAGAAAATAGTTTATTTTATCCTATCTCTTTGGTGCATCAAATATGATATTTAAGAAAGAGATGATTAAATTTTTTTTTTTGAAGAAAGGAGATGATTAATATATCATATTATGTCTCCCTATCCTCACCATCAACCGAACCTTTAATTTATAATAAATTATTAATTCTCGTGTTTTTTAAATTGAGCTGCAAAATAATTTATATAATTTATAATAGTTAAATAATTTTTTTTCTCTTTCAAAAAGAACTTTTAATTATTTTTAAAAAAAAAATACAAAGACCATTTTTATGAAATTATATTTTCATACTTTGGAAAAAAATTATGTTGACCCTACGATTATCAGGTGAATGGGACGTTAGTAATTCGGAGTTTGGTTGACAGGTAGGTAATAACTATCATATAGTTTATACTCTATTGTCACAGAGAATCAGATAGAATAAACAATATCACGAGCACTCATTAAATTAGAATAAATTATATTTTTTTCATTTGAATTTTTATTTGAAATTTCTTTAATTAATACCATCAATAACATTATTTCCAACGACTATGATGTTTCATAATTAAAAATTTTAACCATTAAACATTTAGACTAAAATATATTTTTCATCCTATATGCTTACCTAATATTAATTTCAGTCATTTATCTTTTTTTAGAATCATTTAAGTCATTTATCTTTCATTCTAGTCCTTCATCTTTTTACCTAATACTATTTGTTTTAGTCATTTATCTTTCGCAAAATTATACAAGTTTATTCCAATTTTTTTGTGGACTACAAGTTTATTCTTTTATTAAAGACTAAAACAAGTATTAGGTAAACGATAAAGGACTAAAATGAATCAAAAAGGGTAAATGACCAAGTCGAATAAAAAAATGATAAAGGACCAAGATGAATATTAGTTAAAAGATAAATGACAAAAATATAATTTAGGCTATTTATTTTTAATTTCTTTTTGTAGGTACCTTAGATACTCTGTCTGAAACAAATATATAATGCTTACTAGCGTTTGAAATACAAGGTGCGACTCTTTAACACGACTCAAAATAGATCATATTCTCATTGCAATCAATTTACTTGCAGCTGAACAATTGGGTATCAAGGAGTATGTACCTGCATATTTGGATCCGAATCTCAAATCCAGTGATCTTCTTACAGGCGTAGGCTTTGCCTCAGGAGCTTCAGGATATGATCCTTTGACACCAAAAATAGCGGTAAAAACATTAGTCTAAATAGGACCCTACAATTTGATGTTAAAATTCACCCTAGTGTGGGTGGAAATTGATAATTGCTATTGACCATTGTTTTGTGACTTGCTTGTACAATGTAATCAGTCAGTAATACCATTATCTGCTCAACTAGACATGTTCAAAGAATACATTGGAAAGTTGAAAGGCATTGTTGGTGAGGAAAGAACAAACTTCATACTGGCCAATAGTCTTTTTGTTTTGGTGGGAGGTAGTGACGACATTGCCAACACCTATTATGTTGTTCATGCCAGATTGCAATATGACATTCCTGCTTACACTGACCTTATGTCCAACTCAGCCACTAATTTTGTAAAGGTAACTAACTAACTACTATAGTGTCTTATGGGTTTAGCCCATTTGGAAATTACTAAAATGGTACAACAAATTTAAAAGAAGATATGTTCCGATATAGTTTCAATTTTTAATTTAATTATATGATTCTTTTCCCTCTTGAATAAATGGATAGGAAATATATAAACTTGGAGCTCGTAGAATTGCTGTACTGAGTGCACCACCAATTGGATGTGTGCCATCACAGAGAACTCTTGCAGGAGGGATAGTAAGAGAGTGTGCAGAAAAGTATAATGATGCAGCAAAATTATTCAACTCAAAACTCTCAAAGCAGCTTGATTCCCTAAGTCAGAACTCACCCAATAGCAGGATAGTTTACATTGATGTTTACACCCCTCTACTTGATATCATTGTCAACTACCAAAAATATGGTAATTCTGTTTTATCTTAACTTAGTCATAGAATTGTGAGAATAAATTTAGAGTTCTTTTATTACAAATTTATAAATAAATTGACTTTTGACATTCGATAATTTAGAGGTATAATTTTAAATTTATTTAAAATAATACCTTTTGCTAAAAAAAAAAGTTGTGACAAACGCACTGTTAATTTGTTCAATCTTATTGTCTTAAATTCTTAAAAAAAATGTATTTATTTTTTGAATTGCAGGCTTCAAAGTTGTGGACAGAGGTTGTTGTGGCACAGGGAAACTAGAGGTTGCAGTGTTATGCAACCCTTTAGATGCTACTTGTTCTGATGCTTCAGAATACGTCTTTTGGGATAGTTATCATCCTACAGAACGAGCATATAGAAAACTTGTAGATTCAGTCCTTGAAAGATATATGAGCAGATTGATATGAGAGCTTCATTAATTTAATTTGACTTCAAAGTTGTTTTATCATATTTCTATGGTGCATCCAAATTTGTATTTTGATGAGTTTATTGAATTGCTTATTTGATTGTTTAAGTATTTCTTTGGTGAGGGTGATTGTTTAAGGGAAATGTCCTATGAAAAATCAAGGGCTGTCCTATGAAATGTTTCTTTCTATTTGGCAATTGATTAGTAAAATTGATATTATTAATAATTGAGTGTAAAAATTTAATTTGTATGTGTTTACAAATTATAATGTACAATGGTTTTATGTTGAGGACCTAGCTCCGGAACAAAAGGAAAGGCAGAGAAAATAGAGAAACACTCTAATATTCTTAAAGAAAAGTTATATTACTTGAATGATTCAATGCTTGAGTATCTTGAATACCTTGAACACTTGGTGGTGAGCCTTATTTATACTACTCTAGGAAGGCTCTACATTACAAACTAGAATTATCTAAAAATATTGATTACAAAGAAAGACCTAGAAACATGGATACTCTAGTTCATAAGACTAGAAGGATCTAGAAAAGTTAAGATTTTCCTAGTGCCTTTATTTTATTTAGTAGAGTGTCTAGTAGCTTCCTTATTATTTCATAGTATTCTAGAGACTTCCACATTATTCTTTATTATTCTAGAGGCTTCCATATTATTCTTCATCATTCTCCCCAGGTTGGAAGAGAATCGTCCTCGAGTCAAGATTTTCTTCTTCGTCTTGAAGACAAAATTTGTAACCTTCTGACATAGGATGGAATAAGCCATTGTTGAAAACATGTCTTCGAGTACCATTTTAGAATCCTTCAGTTGTCAAGTCCAAAGTAATCCAAAGGAAAAATCAATAGTAGCATCTTCCCAAGGTGGCTTAGGAATTGGACGCGGTATGTATAGCTTTGTCTTATCCATGAATGGTTCCTTTGCGAGTGAAAGTCCAAGTAGCTTGATTTCCTCTTATCCATCATTGAATTCATTGAGTGGTAGAGGTGTCAACTTGATTTCAATCACATCTTTCACGAAAGTGCAGGTGTTGGCATAACCATCGTATAATGCACGACAATCATATTTACAAGGTCTCCAAGTATCCATAGAAATAACATCACACCATAAATTTTCTTTATAACTATTTCCAGTGTAAAATGAAGCGATGGAGTGTTCAAATACTTTTACCTCATTGTCCTTGTTGAGCCATTGTAGCGTGTATGGATCTTGGTGCTCAATTGGTTGGGACTTTATCTTTTCTGCTATATAGTTTGATGCAATGTTTTCACATCTTCTGTTATCAATGATGTCATTACAAGCCATGTCTTTGTCTTATGAGGTGCACGGATTATGGAAGATATCATGTCCTAGCAATAGTTCTTATTTGGTTGTTGTTGTTTGAAAGCTTCTTTTAACCTCTAAAGATTCACCATATTCAAAAGAATCATATTCTTCGTCATATAGTGGTTCTTTCTTCTCCTCTTTTTGAAACACTTCATGAATGTCACGGGGAACATATTCTTCATCATATATTGGTTCACCATTATCCTCTTTTTCAATCACTTCATGAATATTAACACCAACATATTTTTCATCATATATTAGTTCTCCCATTGACTCTTCTTTAAACGATTCATGAATGTCTTCTTTTTCATCTTCAAAAATATTGTTTATCTCCCCATTGATGACAATGATTACTTTACGATTGACACAATCTAAGGCTATGCGTCCATACCCTTGACACATGAAGCATTTAGGTATCTTGGTATTTATGTCTTTGATTATGTTGTGTTCGGGTTTAAATGAGAAATTAGGTTGGTGTGTTAGCGGTTTATGAGAATCAATTTGATTTTTTATCGATGAAAGAAGTTGGTATGAAGATATTTTTGATAATTTTAGTTGTGTAAAATTGTCGTGATAATAGTGAGGAGGTAAATACTTACGGGTTAGCTTCTGACTCATTTTCTCCCACGTCTTGATCTTGCTTTTTCCTTCATGCTTGCGATTCCTTTTAAGATTTTCCCACCAAATTGAAGCGTGTTTCTTCAGCTTGGCAGCAATTATCTTTACCTTTTGTTCCTTCGGAACCTCCTTATATTTAAATAAGCGCTCAACAATTTGTAGCCAATCCAGAAAATCATCCGGTTGTAGATTCCCTTCAAAATCTGGAATGTCTACTTTAATATCATTCATCTGAAGCTGACGTCGTTGTGAGCGGCTGCTTCTAGATGATGAAGAGTAACTACCGGAGACATCATCTTCGAATCTCCTTTGTTGTGCTTCCAAAAGGGCTTGTTGGGCATTGACGATCTCTTGTAGTTGCTGAATTTGTCGCCTCATTTCTTCCATCTCTTGCAAACTTCTTTCATTTTGTCTTCGAGGTGGCATTTTTGACAATGGTTGTCGATGATCTTTTTTTCTGGGTGAAGATCGTGGCGGTGCGTGGTTGTTTTGTCAATGGTGTTAGCTTCGCGAACAAATGGCTGCAAAGTGAAGTTTTGAGAAAGTAACTCCTTGCTCTCACTTGAAAACTCACTTTCCGTTGATTTCTTCGCTCAAACTCAAACAAAATGAAGGTGTTAGTTTCGCGAACAAAATGGCCACAAAGTGAAGTTTTACAAAAGCAACTCCTTGATAACTTGAAAACTCACTTTTCGTTGATTTTTTTCGCTCAAACTCACCTCTGAGGTATCGTAACCAGCTCTGATGCCAAATCTTATGTCTGCTTCGTCCAGTTCCTAAGGCACCTTGGAAAAATGTTGGTACGGATTTTGTCCTTGGAATACTTTGGACTCAACAACAGAAGTATTATGAAATGGTAGTCAAAGATATATTTTAAAAAATGGCTCATTCCATCCTAAGTCAGAAGGTTACAGTTGTTGCCTTGAGGACAAAGAAGAATTTCTTGACTCGAGGGCAAGTCTCTTCCAAGCCGAGGAGAATGATAGATAGTGATGAAGAATAATATGGAACTCTCTAGAATACTAAGGAATAATATGGAAGTCTCTAGAACACCAAATAATAATATGGAAGTCTCTAGAATAATAAAGAATAACAAAGAAGCTACTAGACATTCTACAAAATAAAATAAAATTAAGCAATAGGAAAATCTTAATGTTTCTAGATCCTTCTAGTCATATGAATTAGGGTATCTATGTCTCTAGACTTTTCTTTGTAATCAATGTTTCTAGATGTTTCTAGTTTGTAATGTAGAGCCTTTCTAGAGTAGTATAAATAAGGCTCACCACCAAGTGTTTTGGCATACTCAAGCATTGAAGCATTCAAATAATAATATCTTTCTTTAAGAATATTAGAGAGTTTCTCTATTTTCTCTACCTTTCCTTTTGTCCCTGAGCTAGGATCAATCATATATATCACATCATTTAGAAGAGCGAACAAACAAATTAGTTATTGAAATCGTAAATATGTGAATTTACGAGCACATCTTTTACCAACAATCTTTGCCACAGGGTCGCAGCCCACCCATGATTTGGCACCTAGATTTCTAGCAATAGAGACTAGCTCATGAGCAGCAATATTTTTGCTTCGTCTAATAAACTTAACCGTTACATTTGAAAGACTAGAAAGAAAACTCTAACAATCTTGGATAATTTCTCCAATTTAGTATCGCAAACATTTCCATCTAAGGACTTGACCGTGACTTCCAAATCTGATTTGGTAATTTCTTCCAAGTGATTTTAGGCTAGGATCCAGCTAATGCACAATCTCAGCGCATAGCTTCAACCAATGTTGGAGAAACTTTGATTTTCTCTACGTGAGTAGCAGCAAACTCAACCATTCCAAGGTGATTTCTCAGTTGGAGAAACTTTGCTTTACTATGAAAGAACCAAGGTAGTCAAAATCGGGACTTTACTTCAGGTCGAAAGGGAATAACATAATCGGGACTTGTAAAATCGCAATCAAAATCGAAGGATTTTACTCAAGGACTTTTGTAGAATCGATATAAGAAATTGTAAAATCGCAATCAAAATCGATGGATTTTACAAACAAAAAAAAAATAATACTAAATATGTGTTATAAATAGTATATAGTCATGAATGACTTAGTTTATAAGAAATCGTAAAGTCGCAATCAAAATCGATGAATTTTGCTTATTTTGAGATTCTACTATGGATTTAAGTCGTTGAAGGTGAAGAAAGTCGCAAAATCCTGGATTTTAGGATTTAAGTCGGGATTTTGACAACAATGGGAAGAACACTGATAATGTGTTTGGCTCAGTTGAAGGATGGTTGATTGTGAGTGACTATTCTGAAAAAGGTTTTGCGAAAATTTTCTTCTTGAGTCCAGTGACTGATGTTAGAATCATGATACCATCGAAGTTGTATGATGAAGAATAATATGGAATTCTCTAGAATGATGAAGAATAATATGGAAGACTCTAGAATACTAGAGAATAATGTGGAAGTCTCTAGAACACTAAAGAATAATATAGAAGTCTCTAGAATACTAGGGAATAATAAGGAAGCTACTAGACACTACTAAATAAGCACTAGGGAAGTCTTGACTTTTCTAGATCCTTCTAGTTTTATGTACTAGAGTATCCATATCTCTAGACTTTTCTTTGTTTCTAGATATTTCTAGTTTGTAATGGAGAGCCTTCCTAGAGTAGTATAAATAAGGCTCATTACCTAGTGTTTTGGCATACTCAAGCATTGAATCATTCAAGTAATATAACTTTTCTTTGAGAATATTAGAGTGTTTCTCTATTTTCTCAACCTTTCCATTTGTTCCTGAGCCGTTGTACTTGCTCTCCAACTTTTCCGTCCCAGGTAATAGAATATCATATGTGAAAACTATGGCGGCCTCTTCCAAACTAAATTGTGATGGTTCTGATTGTTATTTAGTCGGTCTTCAGAGTGATTTTTGTCACATTGTAATTTATAAACTCTTAATGGACTATAGTTGAACCAGAAAAGGATTCACGGACTTATTTTACAGATATAGAAATTATTGGTACAAAATTGTATGCAAATGACTCCCTAATGAAGTATATGATCTCAAAGACTCAACTAATGGACCTCCAAAAGTTGAAGTGTTGGCTGGGCTTCCAAAAAGAAGGCCATCAGAATTAAGTATAATTCTCAATTCGGGTGTAATGTTTCTATCCAAAGATGAAGCATTAAGACAGTTATACCTAATTTATATGTATTGCTAAGCCGCCTTGGGTTACTGGCTTTGAAGTGTTCAAATTGGTCACAAACAAGGATCATATTGAATGGCAGAATGTGAAACTGGAAGATAGGGTGGTTTTTGTTAGTAGGTACAAGAGCATGATAATATTAATAGATGAACTCAATTGCAATAAAGAGTTAATTAAAGCAAACAGCGTCTACTTTGCTCTTACTTGTCATTGTCCTACAAATCCATGGTCAGGTTTAGAGTTTGGGATGTTTTGTTTTACTGATAGCAGCATCAAATACTTTTCTGTGGATACTTTAAAGCATGGTGATGTTCCTTATCCTTTATGGTTTGTACCAAGTTTATGGTAATTCAACTGTCTTGGCACTTACATATGTTTGATTGCATTCATGATGTGGATCAATTAGACTTCTTCATGTCTTTAAAATTATTTACGCCTCAACATGCAAGCATTTGAAGACTCATGTCAAAAACCATTCACGTTGCATTTGGAATACATTTTTCTTGCACTGCACCAACCACACTTGCCTTGCCAAGTCTTTTATTTTTTCTTTTTCATTTCCATTCTTTTAAGGACCTATATTTCTTAGTATATGATTTTTATTTATTTAATGCATGCAGTGTTGATCCTAAACAAAGGATTTAGTCAATGTTGCGATGTGTCAATATTGAAAGCATTGCTAACACGTTATTTCATATGGATTTACTAGTTTCATATTTAAATTCCTCTATGTTTTGAAGACAATGTGTATCCACATAAATTGCTTGAAACATTGTTTCATAAATGGTAATCTACTAGTATTTCCACCCGTGCAACGCACAAGCGAACAAAGATTTTTTGTGGCGTTAATAAACTATGACTCTGAACGTACCACCAAAATAAAAACATATAATGCACTTGTTAGACAAATTAGATTATGTTGTCATCTTCAAAAAGAATATAAAATTTCGAACTACCATCAAATACTTTAGCCCCCCATGTATAGGAAATAGTGATTTGTTGAGGTTAGCATTGAAATATATGTTTAGAGAATATTCAATATGATTTATGTCATATACAGAGAGAGAATAAGAAAGAAAGAGTGAGAGATTGAAAGTGTCAATATTTGAATTTTGAGTTTGAATTGTGGGTGAAGTTTGTCATGTAATTGAATTGAATTTTGAACTAAAGGCATGTTTACAACTACTATCTTGTTGGATTAATGGACTAAAAAATAAGAAGTGTTTGTATATTATTGAGAGTAGAAGAATGAAAATACACTATCCAACGGAAGATTTTGTAAGTCTCCCGTGTAATGTTTTACATCCTTTTTTTTTTATTTTTTTTATCCAGGGTCTTGAATTTATGTCCATTTTGCATATTTTCTTCAATATTTCGTTAACTCAATCATATAATTGAATAAAAGACTTGTAAATTTACAATGATATGAAACGCAAAATCAATTATACATGAATTAAAACAAACTGATTTATATCCCAGTAATGTAGCTCTGATCATGGTGAAGTAGAGAAAATTGAAATGAAAAGAACCTAAAATCTGATTTATATTGGTTCAACTGAACTAGTTTCAATATCCGTGTGAGGTGAGGTTAAAACTGTTGTGAAAGTGACTCAATATTGGAGTTTTGAATCTGTCAAAATCAGTGGCCGAATGGTGTTGTCCGGGGCCCGATTTTGAGTGTTGTTTTTTAGCCTTTTGGTACGACAAAAATCGGTAGCCGAATGGAGGAATTCAGGGCCCGAATTTGCCAGTAGAAAATATAACAGAATCATATTTTGGGCTCATATTTGTTCCAATTTTATGAGAGAGATACTTTTACTATAAATATAAACCTTGTATCTGAGTAAACCTTGAGAGAGAGATAGAGGGGACTGAAAATAAGGGTTTAGAAACAAACAACAAACTGGGGTTTAGAGAGATTTCTCTAAGCGGGAGACACTAGGGTTGTGATGGATTCACCTTGGAAATCACTATTAGGATTGAGTCTCTTGGTCACGGAAAGAGATTGGGACTTTGGGTAGAATTAGGTTTGAAGAGTTATTCTTGTAACCCTTTGATATCTCTTTAGTAAATTTACTCATCATTATAGTGGAACAGAGAGTTGCTCTCTCCCCCAGACTATGTTAGTTTTGGACCGAACTGGGTAAACAAATTTTTGTGTGTTCTCTCTTCTTTTTTTCCCACGTTGTTTTCTACTTTTTCTTATGTTTATAATTGTTCCCACGTTGATATTGGTTGCTTGATTATTTTTGTTCCACACATCAAGTATTTTATTGGTGTGATTTTTCAACGAATTCACAACAATTGGCTCCCACCATTGGGCAAGGATCAAGTTGATAATCAGGTATCATGGGTTTGAAGCGGGATATTTAGATGTTTACCAAAGATAATGATTTTGGGTTATGGAAGGTAAAGATGAAAGCGGTGTTAATACAACAAAAGTGTGAGAAAGCTTTGAAGGGTGAAAGTGCGTTACCGGTCACCATGTCACAAGCAAAGAAGATCGAGATGATGGACAAGGCCAGGAGTGCCATTGTCTTATGCCTCGGGGATAAAGTTTTAAGAGATGTAGCGAAGGAACCAACCGCGACATCGATGTGGTCAAAGTTGGAATCTTTGTATATGACAAAGTCTTTGGTTCATCGATAATTCCTAAAGCAACAACTCTACTCATTCAAGATGGTGGAGTCAAAGGCCATCATGGAGCAACTTACGGAGTTCAAAAAAATCCTTGATGACTTGGAGAATATTGAGGTGCATCTTGAGGATGAAGATAAAGCTATACTCTTGTTGTGTGCCCTACCGAGATCTTTTGAATTGTTCAAAGATATCATGCTTTATGGCAAAGAAGGCACTGTTACCTTGGAAGAAGTTCAAGCGGCTTTGATAAACAAGGAGTTGACCAAGTCCAACGACTTGAGAGCTGATGAAAACAGTGAAGGCCTAAGTGTTTCAAGAGGGAATGGTGGAGGTAGAGGTCACCGGGGAAAGAGTGGTAACAAGTTAAAGTTTAAGTGCTTTAACTGTAACAAGATGGGACACTTCAAGAAGGATTGTCTAGACATTAATGGTAATTCCGTAAAAGTTGTCTCTAAGGGTTATGAGGATGCGGGTGCTTTGGTGGTGTGTTGTTTAGAGGATGAAGAAGTTGATGTTTCTCACCTTGTGAATGATGCCTTGTAGAGCGGTGGTCGTCTGGAGAGATGTTAAACACTCAACATCAACCTAGAGAGGCGGTGGTAAGAATACTTGTGATCTAACTTTGAGGTGGAGTTTCAAGGTGGAAGACATAGTGGGATGTACGCATTTGGAAGTTGAGGTAGATATAGCTCATCTTGAGGTGGAGTTGAACACACTGGAAATGGTACGACTATGGAGGACCTTGGGTACTATGCTCTAGTGGCGAGCAAGGGAATTCTTCATAAAGACGGAAGGCATTCCGGAGGTTGAAGAATGTACATCGTGACTTGTAGGAATACCCTAAAAGACCAAGGGTAATTGGATGCAAGTGAATCTTCGGGAAGAAGAATTTGATCACTCCGGGGGCTGAAGATGTACGGTGTAAACTTGTGGAACTACCTAAAATTCCTAGTGTAATTGGATGCAAGGATCTTCAAGAAGGCGGAAAGCATTTCGATGGTTGAAGAGGTTGGGTGGAAACTTGTGGAACTACATGGTGTAGTGGGAAGCAAGGGTAAGAGCATCATGGTGGTTGATGATTAATTAAATTGGCATCATCACTAATTTAGAGTCAAGTGGAGATTGTTGTGAAAGTGACTCGAAATTGGGGTTTTGAATCTGTCAAAATCGGTGGCCGAATGGTGCTATCCGGGGCCCAATTTTGAGTGTTGTTTTTCAGCTTTTTGGTACCACAAAAATTGGCGGCCGAATGGAGGAATTCAGCGCCCGAATTTGTCAGCAGAAAATATAACAGAATCGTATTTTTGGGCTCAGATTTGTTACAATTTTATGAGGGATACTTTTACTATAAATATAGACCTTGTATAAGAGTAAACCTTGAGAGAGAGGTAGAGGGGCCTGAAAACAAGGGTTTAGAAACAAACAACAAACTAGGGTTTAGAGAGATTTCTCTAAGCGGGAGACACTAGGGTTGTGATTGATTTACCTTGGAAATCACTATTAGGATTGAGTCTCTTGGTCACGGAAAGAGATTGGGACTTTGGGTAGAATTAGGTTTGAGGAGTTATTCTTGTAACCCTTTGATATGTCTTTTGTAAAGTTACTCATCATTATAGTGGAACAGAGAACTGCTCTCTCCTCCAGACTAGGTCCGTTTTGGACCGAACTAGGAAAACAAATTTTCGTGTGTTCTCTCTTTTTTCGTTCTCTCGTTGTTTTCTACTTTTGCTTATGTTTATAATTGTTCCCACATTGATATTGGTTGTTTGATTATTTTTGCTCCACGCATCAAGTATTTTATTGGTGTGATTTTTCAACGAATTCACAACATAAACCAAATTGGTTCTTTGGTTCGGTGCCGCTACTTTGAAAATCTCAAACCAAACAGTTTTTTCAAACTATTATATAAAATGGTTTTTCCAACTGTTATGAATTGATTTTCTGCACTGGTTTACACTGGATAATTCTTACATTTCCATTAAATTTCATGTATACTGCACATTGATTTATATAACAAGTGGCCAACTAATTGAAGATTCAAACTAGCTATAGTATCCAATGAAACTTATTACTACTAGTCAATATTGTATGTTTCTTATTCATAATAAATTGAGACATTAAACTCTTCAATCATTATTTAAAGTGAATATTGGGATTTCTAACAGACACTCAATTTGAGAGATTACATAATGTTATAAAGTACTTACTCTGTCTCTGTATGTAAATACCCTTTGCATTTTTCATATATATACGAAAAGTTGTTGGTGCAATTAATGTGTCTATTTTATGTGTTAATATTATCAAATTTTTCTTTGTTTGTATGTGTATTAAATTTGACTTTTCATATTTTAAAATAAGTTAGTATTAATTATGAGTATGTTTAGAAAAAAATAATAAGTACATCTACTAATTTGAAAAATGGTTTATATTTAGACACATAATTTTAGTCAAAAAGGTGTGTATATATAAGAACGGAGCGAGTAGTATCATCCAACAGAGGTCAACATGCATCAATCACTTCTTGTTTTCAAGATGTCATTAAATCATTAAATACATAAAGGTTTGGCATTTGTGACATGTTGTATTCAAATTCCTCCGCCGCATTTTTTTCATTTTCAATAATATCTGCAATTAAATTCAAGGAGCAAGCGATTTGGTGTGAATTCCAGACAAAATCACATCAATGAATAACAAAGATGTGTGGAACAAAGAAAGTGGTAATCAATAGATAAAGTGTCTCCAAGCAACAACAACATAAAACAGACCTAAATCTAAGTGTAGAGCAACACCACAAGCATAATCAAAACAATAAAGATAAGAAATGAAAGAAATGAACAAACACACCAAGTTGGTAACTCAGTTCGGTCCAATATGACCTACTCTGGGGGAGAGAGCAGCCCTCCAATCCACTAAGATGAAAGCGATACAAATGAGTTACAAGAAATTAGCTTAAAAGCTCACAAAAGAACAAGACCTAATTTCTACTCATTTTCATGTCACCCACACTCACAATTAATCCTAAGAGAAAACACAAAAGGAAGCTTTTTGATCCTTCCAAAGGTGAAATCTCACTACCCAAAGTGTTTACAATGTTTCCCAACCCAAGAGAATCGCACTACAAAGACACTCAACCCTAAAGTTACCTCCTTTGTAATCCAAGTTTCTCTCTCTTCAAACTCTACTTCAAAATCTGCAAAGAAACACTTATATAGCAGTCTTCAGCTGTCAAAAACGTGTCACGATTAGCCAAATCGTGACACGGTTGATACGCACGACCCACAGTACGACCAACCTTATCCTGAAAATGTGCCAAGCAAGTCGAAAATCGTGTCACGTTTTCTCAAATCGTCTCACGATTGGACACCCTGCAAAACATGCTCTTGTTGTAGCAACAAAAGTAAGTATTTATGTTATCGTCTCCACAGGGACTGGTGCGATATTCTAAGCCGTTCAACAATCAATATCGTTCTGAGCTAAGGTTGTCGGGTGTTTTGTTTCATAAACTATCAACTAAGAATTTATAAACGGGACGAGAGTTAACAGGGAAGTAAATATGTTGGGATTAAACTTCATCAACCTACTCGTACGTATTCTCGGATTTG
>Ga0315914_1004220_pt1 | contig 21535 bp, 12 predicted proteins | sample MpolenodulesMG_FD_203920 | JGI IMG/M metagenome (GOLD analysis project Ga0315914, IMG submission 203920) | Medicago polymorpha root nodule microbial communities from Los Angeles, California, United States - elongated nodules | ecosystem: Host-associated > Plants > Roots > Nodule | place: USA...
TAATCATTCCAAGTTTCAACTTGAGAATTACTTTTTAAGTTACAGAATAATTTTTAAAGGGTCACAATTCAAACCCCCCCTTCCTTGTGACTATTTTATCTACTTCACCAATGACCTAAAGACTTCTAAAAAGAACTAAAACTGGACTTTAAAATAAAACTAAAGAATACAAACTAACTAAAAAAAATAATAAAACGTTACTAATGAAAAAGGAAATAAAATGAATGGAATAAAAAACAAAATGTTAAAAAGAAAATTAAATAAAGGGAATTAATAATAATAAAGATAAAGTAAATGAATTAATAAAAAGTAAAATTGTCCCTTCGGAACCAAAATGGGGTATTTCAAAATACCTCTCTGCCGAAATTTCGCCTAAAACGACGGAATTTTACGGCGTTTGAAAATACGAATAAAAAACTTTAAAATACGAACAAACATTTCTAATTGGATAAAATTTGGGGTATGACAGATGCCCCTATTTAAGTTTCTTTGTCACGATGATTTAAAAATAAATTTTTTTAAATCAACGGGTCGAAGAGACTTAAATATTAAGTACACCAATTTTGACCGGTCGAAATGTTAAGGATGCAATGCTTGTGATGCACTTATGAATGCAAAGACAACAAGGATACACTAACTGGGGAACAAACTGATAGGTATCACTGGGGAAGAAAGACTGTCTATTACTTTTAAACTGGTAAAGACGAAATTACAAGAAATGAACACATGTCTATTCCCTTTAAATTGGCAAAGACGACATTACAAAAAAGATAAACACATGTCTATTACCTCACATGTCTATTACCTTTAGAATTGGTAAAGACGTCATTACAAGAAAGATAAACACATGTCAATTACCTTTAGAATTGGTAAAGACGACATTACAAGAAAGATAAACACATGTCTATTACCTTTAGAATTGGTAAAGACGATATTACAAGAAATAAACACATGTTTATTACCTTTAAATTGGTAAAGACTTGGTAAAGACGACATTACAAGAAAGTAAACACATGTCTATTACCTTTAAATTGGTAAAGACGACGAAGATAAATCGGCTGGGGATAGGACGAACTGAAGGAAAAGATTCCGACTCTTCTGGGGATAACAGGTTCACTGGGGAACAAAGGGTCGTCTATTATCACACTGATAGCTGTATGAAGACAAAAAGACAGACATTACCTACTATCGTACAATGATAGCTGTATGAAGGTAAGAAATATGAAATAGACATCGTCTACTACCTGTAAGATAGTTGTATGAAGACGAAAGACATAAATTACCTACTATCGTGCAATGATAGTTGTATGAAGTTAAGGTATGAAAGAAAATACATTGTCTACTACCTGTAAGATAGCTGTATGAAGACAAAAGAAAGGTACGCTGTCTACTATCTGTAAGATAGCTGTATGAAGACAAATGAAAGATACGTTGTCTACTATCCGTAAGATAGCTGTATGAAGACAAACCAAATAAAATTGGACAGATACTAGGGAAATTGAAACGTATTTATATACTGGTCGTTTGTAGAAACTGACACTTGAAAAATGTTTGATTGGTGACATCTCTGGATCAGACACAACTGGGAATGACACTTTTGAAATACAATTGAAATAAGACACAAGGTAGTCAATGCAATCATGTATGAATGGTATTTGTAAGCAAGTTATGTGTGCCTGAATATTTATATGCATGAATATGTATATGAATGAATCTATGAATATATGCATGAAACCTGTGTGACTTGTATGACTGTATATAACAGGTGAAACTGACAAAACTGGACAAGTAAGATGGGAGGCGGACTGACATCGCAGTACAAACACTCGACAATCTTCTTTGGGGATAACATTACTGGAGATGAGTCACACACTGTCGGGGTAAATCCCTTCAAACAAACCACTGATGGGGTAAAACCCTTCAAACAAACCAACAATGGGGTAAAGCCCTTCAAACAAACCAACGATGGGGTAAAGCCCATATTCAAACTACTGATGGGGTAAAGTGCATATTCAAACCAACTGATGGGGTAAAACCCATATTCAAACCCACCGATGGGGTAAAGCCCATATTCAAACCACTAATGGGGGATCAACTCGATAATCAAACCACAGCCAGGGATACGACCCAATAAACAAACCACTGACGGGGATACGACCCAATAAACAAACAACTAATGGGGATACAACCCAATAATCATACCACTTGAAGGGATAAAAGCTCATTAATCAAGCCACTGAGGAGGTAACAACCCATATTTTGGCAGAAGTCGCCATCAATCAAGCTACCGGCAGAAGTCGCCATTTTTCGGGATAAAACCAATCAATCAACCATCTGGCAGAAGTCGCCATCAATCAAAGCACAAGCAGAAGTCGCCATTTTTCAGAATAAAACCCATCCATCAATCAGTCTAACAGAAGTCGCCATCAATCAAACCACTGGCAGAAGTCGCCATCAATCAAAGCATAGGCAGAAGTCGCCATTTAATCAAACCACTGGCAGGAGTCGCCATCAATCAAACCACATGCAGAAGTTGCCATTAATCGGGATAAAACCCATCAATCAAACACTTTGGCAGAAGTCGCCATTTGTAAACCAGCACAAAGTGTATTCTTCTATTTGACCCACTTGAACTGTGATGCCTGTCTTTTTCATTTTTTTTGTATTGTTGTTTATTTTGAATCCCTAACTTTTGCCTGGATCTCCCTTTCGGGTTTTCAATCCACCGGGAATGTATTCTTTTTTGTATGCCCCTAATTTTTGTCTGGATCGCCCTTTCGGGTTTTCAATCCATCGGGACGCTCATTTTTGGCTTAAGCCGCCCTTTTGGGTTTTCGACTTAGCGAGCTATTTTTTATTTTTTTTTACAGAGGTCATCTCACAACTTCTGGTCATACTTATCTTGCAGAGTTTTAACTGTCCTTGAAACGGATGTTGATATATGCTTCTCCTACTCATGAGTTCAAAGATGATGTACCTGTTGTTTATGCATTTCAAAAGACATTTAGAAAAAAGGTTTTAAAATTTTTGCTTTAAGTATTAACATAAAAAAAAAAAAGAAGAACAAAATTCTGCAAATAGAATAAATGGGAATTTCAAATAAATGGGCACATGCTCAAATTAGATGTAATGGATTGGTAGCCTGCCAAAGGCGTGGCTCCCATGATTTTAAAAAGTTTGGAAAATGGTAATTATATGGGAGAGGTACATAACCACTATTCTCCCTAACAACTTTGAATTCCACTGTTCTAAGTAAATAATTGGTCTAGATGTTAGTAAAAGAAATATATTATGTTATATCACTGTCTTTATTCTTGTTTTACCGCTTCTTTGACATATAATTCAAGATTGATCTTTTTACTTAGGGCGTTCTAGACATATCCATCCCTTGTAAGGGCACTTTTAGTTGCTAGTTGAAAGACACCGGGCTAGGTTTACAGTCACAAATTCTTGGAATTTAATACTTCTCTTTTAGGCATCCGAGTGAGATATCAGAGGTTAGAGATTAGAGATGTTCTCCCATTCTCCATGATACATGGAGATCTATGGAGGGAAACAGGTAAAAATTAGGAGAAAAAGGAGATTATAGTTGATCAAGAAAAGACATTAGTGCATTAACTAATGAAACTTGATCTCAACACATCTTGTCTTGCTTTTTTGACCCCACTTACATTTTGACAATAAACACCTACAATCAACTAAACACTATCATCTCTTTAATAATCAAATAACATATCAGTTTATTACCAAGTCTTTGTACATACAATAAAAGAAATACTTTGATGCCACATTGCTACAACTGGGTGAGAAAATGGCATTGATCATTTCCATAACTATACAAAAATTTAAAAATTGTAAGATTCATGCAAAACCAAAAGAGTATAATGTAATTTCCTGCACTCTTTATATGGTACAAGTTAGGGTGCACGCAACTCACAAGCTAGGCCATCGCATGATTCCAAAATCAATTATAATGCTTTGGTGAATAAGTGAAATCATACTTTGATAAGGAATCAAATTCAAATTCATGTTATCATTCAAGGTATTCATTCGTTAATTCACTAATGTTCCCGTTCTCCATGTGAATTAGGACTATCCACAGTCCCGTTCAACATATCAGAATACATCTGCAACAAAATCACATTGTTTTGGGTTCATATCATATCCATTTCAAAATAGAAGCTACCCAGAGTTTTGTTTGTGCCTTCGCCTTACGAGATATATCATTCACCTGGAAATTTCAACAGAATGCAGAATTTGCATCCCGTTTCAAAAACTGCAAATTTGTTTTACTTGGTTCCGATAGCATCAGATTTTTTTATAGTTTCAAAAGAGGCTATATTGACACTTGACTCAAAGTATATTAAAGCATTTGGAAAACTAATGTTATCTAAGAGAATTGGAACGATGGCCTTTCATGGATCACTAGTTGCATTTGTTTTTATATTGAACGCTATATTATGTACTTTTTCAATGCCCTCCTTGAATTATTTCCTCAATTCTTCTTCTTGTTTGGCCAACTTTAGACAACTTTCTTTGTCTTCAGTGGCAAACTCCTCTTTGTCTTCATCCATGTTGTCATATCCCATTATGAACATAAACAACTCTTCCAACTCTTATAATAGCGACTTTCATCATTGATAACCAGCAAAAAAGTTTGTTATCATGTTGCACTTATCCTCCATGATGAACAAGAAATTGAGTGACATTGCCTAAAGATTCTAATAAGTGCCTATTTAGGATTTTATAGTTTTAAGTAGTTTTTAGTGTTAATTAATCATTTTAAACTAATAATGCTTGTTGTGGATGTTTGATGATACAAGATGAGGAATGGCTATGGAGATATGGGAAGCTGCAACGTGGGTTAGAATTGCTTCACTGAAGATTTGGAACGATGTAGCGTCCTGGACCGCTAGCCAGGTCGTACAACTAGTATGAACTCAGGGGACCACTTCTGCCATTGCTTAAGGAGTAAGAATTATGAGCTAGCTTTAATCATTGGAGTACGAAGAATAATAGAGAATATGCCTGGAGTAGGTAGGATAAGATAAAGACAAGTCATATGGAAATGACTAAAGGGTACAACTTGTAGTGGTTAGCCTTGTATTCTAAAGGACAGCCATGTGTTGGTGTCAAGGGTCCGAAAATTTGTTAGTGAATTGGATAGGCCAATTCCAGCTAAGGTTCGCAACTTTAGAATTCTCACTCCATCTCATCTTCTCCATAGATGAGCATGAGTGCTAAACACTCCCAATTACTGGTAGGTTGCCAGGAAGCCATAGAAAAATATAGCTCCGCAGATCCTAGTAAAACTTTTTTTTTTTGTTACAGATCGTAGTAAAGCTCTGTCATAACTGAACTTTGAGTAAACCACACTTTTCACTTTGAAATTTCTAAATATTTTTAACTATTTTCCCAACCTTTAACTTTTATTTTTACTTTTGTGACAACTGATTATTTTATTTTCTTGCAAACAAGTCTTCTGCTAGAGGGCTATAGAGAGCTATAACTCCCTAGTCCCTATAGGATCGCGGTATCTTTTTATATTATAACTTGAACAGTGTATACTTGCATTAAGTCTTTCCATCTTAAAATACTCATAGTGTTTTGGGAGACACCAATCATCTTATATTTCCTTGTCATCCTTATTATAAGCCTAATATTCTATGTTATTTTTCCATGGCCCATATTTTCTTTAACTTATCATCCAGTACAAGATGAATTGCCCTATTGGATTTTTTTTTTTTCCAGTATGAGCGGTTAATACACCTTTTTGCGTGCACCTTTCTTCTTGAACAGTTGGATGAACCAATATTCTTGAGGTTATCCCCACATTCGTTAATTGGTAAAGCCAAGGATTGATACATAGATTAAACTGTAGCGGTGATGACAAATTGGATTGAATTGCAAAATATATTGGATAGAACCAATTAATGAATTTATTTTCCAATTCAATCCAATTTGTCATTTGCAGTTTGATCTAAGTACCAATCCTTGGCTTTCCCGATTAACGAATGTGGGGATAACCTCATGAATATTGGCTCATCCAACTGTACAAGAAGCAAGGTACACGCAAAGATAAATGGAAATGAACATAGCCTAGAACACTTGCAAGTCTAGCAGCCAGGTCCATTGACACTAACTTGATCCATACTAACTTATAAAGACATCCATGTAAAGAAAACGGTCTAAAATCTCCCAAAGATAAGGGGATTTCTCCTTTGGTAATCAATGTTAGATTCTAGGAAAATGAACACTTCTGCAGGCAGACATAAAAACGATAACTATATAAAATATTGTTCCACAATTTTTGCAATATAATGGTTGTTTTCAGTTCTTTTTACATGTTACAGGTGTACATACATCTCCTTAAATACATTATATGTGTGTGATTAGTGCTTTAGTTACAACTTAAATGTGTTGATCACCTAGATCGATATATTGTTCTAATTAATCAAGCTCAATTCATACAAGTGGTTGGATAATCACTTAATTTTGCAACTATGTTTGCAACTTCCGGTAGACAAAAAATCAATGAATTGAACATTGTTTTCCCTGTTCTTCAGTTCCATAACATCTTGATTGACTTCCTCATCATCTCTTCTAGCATTATCCGTTACTTCACTTTTATTGGAATCTACTTGAAGAAAATCATAGAACTCAATTGATTGACTTTTATCTACAATATCAAACAAACAAAATTAACCTCTTTTCATTATCAATGACCATTATAAAATTGTCATTAACAAAAAAAACTAAATTACACCAGAAGTCCTTTAAGTTTGACGTTTCTAGCAGATGAGCCCTTTAAGTTATTTTTGTTACAGATAAGTCTTTAAATTTGAGGTTTGTAACAGATTAGTCATTTAATTTATTTTGGTCACACATAGGTCTTTTAAGTTTGTAAACATCTTCAATTTAGTCATTCTATTAACCAAACGTTACAAAAACGATGATGTGACAGTTAAGTGTAAGGTGTGACATGTATCATCATCAGACATCTTTGAATATAAAATAATCCAAGAGCATCCATCCTTGCAACCAACTCTGACGCTCTCATTGTCATTCTTTATGAACCTCAAATCGAAGTCATATGCACAAAATAATTGATAACAGTTTCCTTGAACTCTTCCTTTGATGAGAATTTACATCCTAATGTTCATCGTTTACAAATTTAACTGCCACATCATACACATAAATGCCACATCATTGTCTTTGTAACGTTTGGTTAACAGAATGACTAAATTGAAAACGTTTACAAACTTAAAGGACATATGTGTGACCAAAATAGGTTAAAGGACCAATCTATTGCAAACCTCAAATTTAAAGGACCCATGATATAATTTGGCCAAAAAACATTTGATTATTGTCTTCTAACTTTGATGCTTCCTCCGTATTTTGTTTTATTCAAAATGAAAGTTGCAATCGTTTCTTCTTCCCGCGTTCATTCTATAATAAATGTGTGGTGAATAGTTTAGAGTTGGTTGGGATTTGATGGACTATATAATAGTAGTAGAGTTTGATCATTTTTTGCATCATGCAGGTTTTACTTTAGTTAAAAGGAAATTGTGTTAGAAAGTTAGATATGTTTTGGCTTGTTGTAGCTTGGTCGTGGTTGTTATGAAATAGAATCATTTTTTAAGAGGGTATGAGGTAGATTGTAATAATGTAATTGTTTAAGTTAAAAAAATTTAGTCTTAGGGCTAATTTTTTTTTTGACTAATAATCTTAGGGCAAGTTGTTAATTAAGTAGGGAAGGTACAAATATTCGACTACTTTTTTAGATTGGTTTGCATGTAATTGATTTAATGAGTTAGAAAACCTATTGAACTTCATTTAATTTAATTTAATATAATTTTGATTACAAAAAAAAAAAAAAACTTTCAAAGCCATGATGTTATAGTATTAATTTTGGATTTGTATCACAATTTCAAACCATGATGGTAATTGTATATACATTATAATTATATTATATTGAAGTCATATACAAGAAGCATGAAAATAGATGTACCTTGAAGCACTGTGGAACAGGAATTTGGACCATGAAAGTGAAACTTGGGAAATTGGAAAGAGCTATGAGAGACACGAGGGTGATTATGCTTTTCATGATACTTCTCAACAAAAGAGTGAAGATTTGTTCTTTCAAAGTTTGTTTGATGATCATTTGAAGAGAAAATTGTGTGATGATCAAGAGGACCTTTTGCATAGATCTTATACCTTTCTCGACGAATTCTCGCCATCATCACATGCCAATGATTCTTTACGGCGTTATCAGTCCGTCCGGGGAAGTGTCTTGCAATTACCGCCCATCTATTACCATGAATCCGATGAGAAGTTATAAGACGCTCTTCTTCTTCCTCTGTGAAAGGATTTCTGTTTATTCTTGGGTCCAATTGATTGAACCATCTCAACCTACAACTTTTCCCTAATAAAGTTCATGACAAAATGAGCTTATGTTATAATTATCATTTACAAATTAAACTTATAAATCAAGGAATATGAGAATGATAATTTGATGGTAGGGATGGAGGAGTTAAAGACATGAAATTAACAATACTAATTATGTTGTTTAAAAAATAATAAAAAGACAACCTTATAATGTTGGATTAAATAATGTTTCTCATCTATTTATTTTTTACACCAAAACCCTAATACACACACAAGAAAATCTCTTTCACTATGCTGGAATCTCTCTATGAATACACAATTTATATTTCCGTCTCAATAAATCTTTTACTTGATGTGTTAAAAAATGTAGAAGGGATGAACTCAAATTGTGTGCATGAGTGTAGGGGTAAGTGCAACCAAAAGCATGTGAAAAAAGAAAGAAAAAAAAACATTTTACTCGCACTTGTTATGCTCCCTACAAAAAAATTTACATTTTTATATACAGTAAAAATTTATATTTCTTGATCTTTTAATCAAACCCTAGAAAAATATTTTTAATCAATTAATTTTTTTGACCAAATTTAATCAATTAATTAGTGATTATATATACCAATACAAAGCTAAAATCTGGCTCATTAACTTATATCACACAAATATTTTTCAAAATAAAAAACTTATATTACACAACTAGTTCCTAATTTCCTCAAATTATGATCTAGCTGTGTGTGTAATTCCAACAGAATTTTTCTAATATATGAAGCTGTTATATGTATCAAATAAAACGTATGTATATTTTACAAAACTATTACAAATCTCTACCTAAGAGTTAAGTATGCTATCATTTTCTTGTATACATACTCGATGGTTGTTGAAATATTTTTTCTTGAATTTGTTATTTTTAGTTGAATTAATAATTAGAATAATTGAGTATATGATCATTAATTTTACCTGATCTTCCTCGGAGATTTTCAGCTATGGCGTTCCAATTATGAGGTCCATAACTTTCCACCAACTCCCTAAGCTTCTCATCCTCAGATGGTCTCCAATGGCCTCTACTACACATATTAATATATCTTCCTAGCTAAAAAAAAAAGCACAACAAAATACACAAAACAAAGAAAGAAGAAGAAACCCTAATTCAAGAATAGGAATTATAATTAATTTCCCTATCCTCTCCAATTATTGTCCTCTCCCTCTTGCTTTGATCTATATGATCAACTCAAGGCTATATGAAAATTAACAATATATATCAAAGAAAAGTTGAAGATGAAAAGGGATATATATAAGAAAAGGTGAGAGAAACAAGCTAACAATATTGAAGACAAGAAGTAGAAAGAGACATGGGAAGAGAATATATGGTGGGGGAAGATGGGAAGTTTTCCGTTAGAGAGTGGGAAGAATATTGATGCAAACGTTTTGGCTAACAAACATAGATATAGATATTTAGATAATATAATATAAATCTTTAGTATATTTATTTATATTTATACATATCTGATGAAAGAAAAGAGGTTGCTTAGAGAAGCCAATTTGGTTATGCTTTCAATGTCTTTCCAAGTTTCTAACCTACAACTTCTACTTATAACCCACCAAGCATGCATATTTTCCATATTTTATATATTTACTATTAAAATTTACACATATAATATATGTGAAATCAACCACGAATTACGTACGACACTTTGCTAGCATATATATAAATCCAATTGACATGATCACTACTTTATAAAGAAAGAAAAAAGTAATTAATTAATTAGTGCACGCATACATATTTTCAATTGTTGTAGCAAAAAATTCAACACATGACACATAATATTTACTCATGAGTCATTTTTGCATGTGAATGCATAATACCATAAATTCAAGGAATTCTTGTTAGACTATGAACATTTGGAAGATGTATTCAGATGAAATAGATATGTTTTAGGTTTTGATTTGATAAAAACTTTCATTCATAACTAACTACATTACTTAGCTTAGAATTCTTACAAGTGGACGTGGACTTCATACTATTCCATTTATATTCCTCTTCATTTAAAAATTACTGTACCTTATGAGTCAAACATCTGGTCTCTACCCTCTACCTTCTGTATGTCTCTCAACTACTTAATGAGTAATGACAAAATAAACAAAATAGAATAAAATATTGTATTTATATAAATTATTCTTCTAGATGGATTCTTGTTAAACTGTAGTACAAAATCATAGGCAGTTTTTCAAACTTTTTACATTTATGCTTGTAAAATATTAATAAGTTTCATATTGAAGATAAAAAAGTTAAATAAATGAGAAAGGAAGATAACAAAGGTGTGAATGTGTATGATTTCTAATGAGACAAAAAAGTAAGTGAAATAGAGAGGAAATATGAGTTAAAACTTATGTCAGAGAACGAAAACATGTGAAAGTTAACAATTTAAAAATAAAAAGAAGAAAAACAGACAAATATATCATACTTCTCCTCAAGCTTTTGAAATAGTCTCCATGCACGATTGATCATGGTCAAGGGTGATACACTGATGTTTGTTTCACAACTCCAAGAGAAGTTGGTGAAGGCATGGGCTCTGATTGCCAAAGGGACCATATATAGCACCTCTTGGAATGAATTTCCTTTCTAAATCGTGAAGATTTATGTAGGGTTAACCACCTCTTGAGATATATGATTGATGTAAGTGTAAATATATTTTACTTTAACAGTGAATATCAATTAAATTCGAGTTTTATTCCTTCAATATTTTTGAATCAGCATAATATCATTGAAACAAGCCTGACACGAGAAGTATAAAACACGGGAGAGCATCAACAGATACAATGGATACCAAAACCGGCCACCAAATGAGGCAAAGAAAAAACACCCAGCAAAAGAACCCCACACACCCACAAAACTCCCAGTTCACACATTGCACAAGCAAAGAAGGGTTGCGAATAGGTCAGGTTGGTCTATAGGGGCTTATGTACGATCTGTCCTGCTTAGGTCTAGTCTGGCCTGTTTAGTAGAGAGACGTAGACTTAGGGTTTTTTAAAAGTTTATTTAGTTAAATAGGTCAGACTTAGGTTTCCAGAAAAGTTTGTTAAGTCTGATAGGTCAGCCAATTAATACCTATCTATTTAAAAATGTATTTTTTTTATTAAAATAAATGCATACTCATGAAACACTATTATTAGCTCTAAATTAATTGTGATTTGTTGTTATAGGTTTTAAAGTATGCTTTAATGTTGTTAAAATTTGCTTACAGTGAAATAGACTTTTAAGTAGGCTTTAAGGCCCGATCTAGTCTATTTAGTAGGTCAAATGAACTATTTGATGGCCTTAATGTAAAATAGGTTTGGAAATAGGCTTTCAGGTCAGTCCATGATTCTAAATAGGTCAGTCTAGGCCATGAAAAACAGCATATGATAGGTCATAGACCAGACTCAGACTTGTAAAAAAAATTGTATGTCAGGCTCAAGCCTTCCAAAGTCTGGTCTAACCTGACCTATTTCCACCCTTTTTCTTATGTGGGGTTTTTATTGTTCTTGAATCACAAATTGACACACAATACAAACAAAAACAATTTAAAATTCAACTTTATTCGCATGGCATGTAATAATTCACGAGCAACATAAACTACGTTAAGACCAAGTCAAAGGAAAACAATACATGCATGTACCCAAAAAAAAAGAACATTAATGCATAAGTTTTCCCCTAAAAAAAATTAATGTACATAAGTTTTGTCTTTCTTTGTGTCCTTGTTATATAGTACATTTAAGACCTACATTTTTAAAGAGTAATTGCATTAAAGCTCAAACAATAAAATACTGCAAGGATAATTGACATGTTAGGGTGCGAGTTTAAACACGTAATTTTCAATTTCTCGGTGTTTTTAGTTGTGTGAGTTTTACAACTAAATTCTTTACAACTCAAACAAAAATTAATTTACTAAACTTCGCAACAAAATAAAAAATATTAATGAAAAAATGTGAGGAAGAAACATGTTTGGAAGTGTACAATAATTCTAAATGTAGTAGTAGTATCATAATGAAAATAGATTGGTACGTCAAAATGGTCAGTGATTTACACGGTTATATCAAGATTTTTTTTTACAAAAGTGTTGTATCAAGATTGAACAATTAAGATTTTTAATTCTCATTTATAAAAGTCACGATGTGATATATAATCTTTATCTAACTATTTAGTTTATATATATATAGAGAGGGTGTATCAAATGAGATGAGTAATTAAAATGAGAGATGAGAAGAGTCATTTGATTGAGCTAATAGGTTAAAGGGGTTAGAGAGTTGAAGGGTCAAAGTTTAATCCAAACAAGAGAAAAATATATTAATATAACAATTAATATGATCCCTTAAAAAAAAAATCAACATGTTAATAGATATGCTTACATCAATTGACTCGAACAATAGAGATGTGAATGTAAAATAAATAAGATATTGCTTAGTTTATTCAGAAAAATAAAAATAGTATATTTTAAGATATGATAAATTTAAAATAATTAATTTTTAAAAAAATTGAGGAGGAAAAATTATGATTAATAGATTATAGTGACCATTATACAATTGTCTTAAATAGATTTAAAATTAGTTCATTGAAGCGGCAAAGTCAAATCATCATCATAAAGCTCATACTTCATTAACTATACTTATCCCTAATTATAAAATGTTTTTTGGTCATATCTAATGAAGACATGCTGTGTTAGTAAAGAAAACATTAATTCTGTTATATTTAATGAAGGCAAAATCATTGTTGGCCTAACCTTGTTTCCCTAATTGCACATTTATTACTTGTTTAAAAAGCGAGCGAAATCTTTCAACCACCATCTATCTATCTATCTATCTCAAATATTGGTAAGTGTCATTGCTAACTCTGCCGTTTTCTTCAACTGTGAACAAAATCTCCTCACCTTCCTCATTGATGACACACACAGACAGCAGCACAAGAAATAGTTAATGTGTTCTTTGTTTACTAGTAGTAGATTACTACATGGTCTCAATAAAGAGAATTGAAGTAGCAGTACTGTAAGAAACATAATACGACTTTTTTTTTTTTTTTAGAGAAGAAACATATTACGACTTACTCCGTCCCACTTATTAAGAAAACTAAAACATAATAGTTTGTAACATAGTTTTTTGTGTTATCTTTGAAATAAGTTTTATAGGAAGATGTAAAAACAATTTTCATTGGTAGTTTGATTATTGAGAAAATGAAAAAGAGACCAAATTGAATGCACTTTGCATTTAATTTTCTTTTGGAAAAGATAATTTTTTGAAAAAACATAATTAAATATGATAAAAGTTGGTCTTTTTTACTTATAATTTGGGACGGAAGGAGTACATGTACACATATTTAGTATCTCATATTTAGTATCTTAACGCAAGAAACTTATTGGAAAAAATTATATAGTTGATGGAATTGTATTATATTAGTGGACAGGTATGGTGTAGGACTGATTGAATGATAAATAGTTCCATTAAAACTCGGATGGAGTAAGAAAAAACTCGGATGGGCCATTAAAATAATGGAGCTTCTATGGTGCAGTCAGAAAATTGACTTTTTTGAAAAAGTTAATTTTGATTTTAAGGTTTGATTCATTTTTAAATTGTTGATTAATGATCAATAGTAATTCATCTAGTAATGCTTGCAACATCTTGGACTTACAGGTACTATTTTATCATTGTCATCTTTAACATGCAAATAGATTTGATGATATTATGTGATAGTCTTAAGTGTTACACTTTGTGGGGTGTTACACTTAAAACAAGGTAGGATAAAATTAGATTAAGTGTAATATTGTTAATCTGATGAATTGATGATACTATGAGGACTGAACTTTTGATGTCACTGTACAAATAGTGGGGTGTTACTCACTACACTTTTGATATTATAATGTTAACTTCATCAGAAAAGTCATTTTCACGACTTCACCATAGAATTTTCCTTAAAATAAACTATAATATATAAACATTAAATTTAAGTTGTAATAAACATTAAGCATTAAGTTAGAGTGGTGGAGTTTGACTAAAAAGTTCGGGATGTTCAGGAAGCTCGGGAGTGTATTAAAAAGAAATGGATTACATATTTTACAACTATTATTTGGGGGAATTTTTTAGTTGACAGACAATGTAAACGAGATTTGACACCCCTGTACATATTAAATTAAATTTAAAATATAATTAAAATGTCTGCAAACCTTTGCTAACCAACCAAGTATAAGCATGACAAAAATCTCGCAAGCCGTTTCTTGGGGTTTTGGAACCGCCGAAAACGAAAACCACCACAAAGTTGTTTAAAATATCGTAAAATGTATCCATAATTTTTAACCACAGCCCACCCCAACTCATGAGGGGCTCCACCAGATAATGTTCATGAGGTGTCAATTTAGTGTAACAAAATTCAAATCCCTCACAAATAGTTGTAATATGATCATAGTTTCTCTCTTCTCTAATTTTTTTCCTTAGAAAAGGATAAACATGTATTCATGCACTCACGTAGATTCATCCATTTGATCTTAATCGGTTGGTCCATAATCCGATTGTATAAAATGAATCTAGAATGAAATTTTTTAATTTGGACAGTTCGATTAAGATCAAACTATTCATATTCGCAACAACATCGAATACATGAAAGCAGGCAATCCAAATTTATATATTTCAATGAAGTACATCATCTAGAGATAGACAGAGACATGAAAGTCTCATCTTTCATGTACAGAGTACGTAATTGAATGTTCACCAATTTTACCTACTTTTCTTACTGCCTGTTGGAAATTAGTTTTGGTAGTACCAGAACTTCAATTCTCTTGTACTTGCATAATCTAAAATTATGATTAAAATAATGTTATTATTCTATAGTTTGTTTTTTGTGATATTCTCTCCTAACAAGGAAACTAACTCATCAACAAACATAACTACCAAATTGATAGCAAAACCCTTCCTCTTAATTAATCATGCTTCTCTTTCATTCCAACCAATTAACAAACTCTAATTTCTGGTCAATGTAATGCTTATATGGTAAAGCTAATTCCCTTGAAATAATCATGCTGGTTGATCAACTAAATACTATCTATTGTGAGTTGAGACACTTTGGTGAATTGTTTAGAAGAGAATAATTCTTGTACTTTAAATGAATATTGGCATGACCTACCAGTAGAAAATACCAACTTCCTGAATTCCAAGTTAAAAGTTTTCATAAAATAATCTAAACATTAAAAAAGAATAAAAGCATATTAGTTTTTTCTTTTTACGAGTTATCATATGCGCGCAACTGCAAATACTAATCTCCAAGTCGAATAGGATCATAGTTGATGAAAAAGCCATGAGAGAATTTTAACATTGTTGTATTCCATGGGATTTGAACTTAGAACCTCTGATTAAACTGAAAGAGATTACTAATTTTAACATTGTTGATAACCGCAAAGCTTAATAGATTTGAATAACAATAGAAGAGTTTTTTTATTACTTTATAAAAATATAAAATTTAAGTGAAAAACTAATTAATTTTTTAATGATAAATGTTAGTAATTATTTTTTACTCCATTATCCTGGTTTGAACCAAAGACCTCAAACTCTTTATCGCTTATCTCAAACAAGTTGAGTTACTTAATTTCTAATTAAAACAAAAAAAAATAGGATAGGATATATTTTCTCTAAATCTAAAGTTTCATTTTCCCTTGATTGGTTTAGATGTTCTGATTTGATGCAGTCACCTATATTTGGAAAAAGGGTTCTGTTTTAGGAGGTTATAACTACCTGTCAACTGTACAATACTGAAATGTGAAAACCAACTTCTTTTTTTATGACAATGAAAACTAGCTTTTCTAATGTTCCAAGGAATTACTTTTAGATACATAAATACATACACAAGAAAGGTGTACCTACCTATCTTATATCTTATATAACTAATCGATACTAAAATTTTCCAACTTCTTACATTACTAATTCCATTTTTAGGATTACATAATCCAGCAAAGTCATAGCCATCTCTTTCAATTTCTATATTGATGCATTTAAAATTTAATTGCTAGTAAAGTTATTTCAGACTAGTTTGGGAGTATAATCAATCTTGAATCCACTACTTTGAGTGCAACTCACTTATAAGCTTATGGATGGATATTAGGTATAGGACAGAGATATATAAATGTCCTTGTTGAGCATATTTACATTTAGTATGTCTATAGATCATGACAGTAATATAACATCTTATAAATTCACATTATAAACTAAGACTCAAATTTTAGCCTCAAAGTTATGTGCATGGATTAATAAAAAAAGACATGTGAATGCAACGCATATACAATTGAGAACACATTGGATTTTCTGCAATATTGAAGTTTGGTGGTTTGTATCTTCTCAGTCTCATTTTAATTGTCATTTAACTTTTTTTATGTATCAATATAATTGTCGCTTCAAAATATCAATATAATATTTATTTGTTTTTTCAATAATACATATTTTTATTTATTGAATTTCACTTAATTTAACTACAATTAATAAGAGTGTTTAGTAAATGACATTAATTTTATCATTGAAATCAATTCAACTAATCATTTTCTTAAGAACTAAGCATAACCTTAAAAAGACGATTAAAATGGGACTGACAGAGTAATCACTCAGAGTATGTCTATTATTCATGTAATTTATATTAAAAAGTTGTCAACATTTAGTTTGTATTTGCCTCTGTGGGGCTGAAATTTGATTTTAAATGAATTGACTTTGTAAAGTTAATTTCGAGTAAAAAATTGTGAAATTTTGTTAAAAGTATATTAAATGCAAATTGATTTAGGTTGATATTTTTACGTAAAATTGAGTTTAACAATAAATTTGAGTGTATTCTTAACAAGAATTGAATGTAAAAATATATTTTAAGTATCAATTCTAAAATCAATTTTGTATTTTTGGAATCACTTTAGCATTGTGTACTATGAAACCAAATACACACTAATTTTATTTTTAATCTAATTTTCCAACAAATTAAAAAGTGACATGAAGCACCTCAATAATGACGAAATGCAATCACTATAAAGATACCCTTCCACTATTACTTTATTGTTCAAGTAATGGAATTTATCAATAGGAGGTAGAAAATGAACTCTCCACCATGACCTTATCTTTCGGCTTAAGTGTTTCTGTGATGCAAAGATCTCTTAGTGTGTAGGTTTGGATGATGTAACATTTTATCATATACAAATTAGACTACTTTAAATTCTGTTTCTTTGTAACAGTCCATCTAGATAATCATGCTGACAAAATATTCTAAAGTCTTATACGTACTTGAATATTCAGATATAGTTTTATCTTTAAATTAAATTAGAAAATTGAGATACAACAATACATCCACTAGTTATTCCACTCACCAAACATTTCTTTTGTTTGGGTACTAGACCCAAGAACAACATAATACAAAAAGGAATGTTTGAAACTAAATAGGTGAGAAGAGATGATAGTGTTAATTGACCAATCAACTATTTTGATCATTCTCTCAAAAAAAAAAACTATTTTGATCATGAATAGGCATTTTTACTATAATTTCTAAATATATCAAAATTGTAAATATATTCATAAGTTTCTCTTTTATTAATTTTTTTTTTCACAATGGGAAAGGATAAAATTTATTAATAATAATAACACTAATAACCAAATTACAACCGTCTCGACAGATGAGATTCAAATTTTGTCCTTTAAAATTACAAAGTAAAACTCCAACCACTAAACTGACACCTCTTGAACCTCTATTATTAATCATTTTGGATCCAGAATATGTTTTTCGGTTGTCAATCAATCCTCAAATGTATTTTTCATTGGTCAATTTAGTCCATAAAATTACTAACAAAAGATCTACTAAGGATGTGTTTGCAATTTGAGTGTTACTTTTCCCACTCTATTACCTTCTCACGTGCCCTGCAAAAATTCCAAAAATGCCCATGCTTCGGATTTTGTTTTCCGAACCAAATTGTTAGTGTTTCCGGAAAATAAAATCCGGACAAATACGATATGAACTTTTGTGTCTTTCTTTGATGTCAAGGGTCTCTGTTGAACGTCATATAACCCCCGCATAAGCTGCAATGCTATTGCAGGGGTCGTATGAGTGGTCAACATTGGCCATGACACCACAGACACACCTAAAAACTACATAATAAACTTTTTTTTTTTGAAGAAAATGTAAGAAAGGAGGTGAAGAAGAATGAAGGAAATTGTTGAAGATCCAAACTTTTTTATAGCCTTAAAACAGTCATAGGTCTTAAGTACAGTCAAATAAAACGTGTTCCACAACCTAAACCGTGCAAAAATCATTAAACACCTCACTAACCGTCCAAACATTTGGTGAAACGCCACCGTCCTAAAGGAAACTGAGGGGTTCCAGATTTTATATTCCGGAATGCATGAAGCTTGTCCAGAGTATAAAATCCGAACTGCATCAAACCCTTTATTTGAAGCGTTTTCATGGCGAATGGCTTGGAAAAATAGAACAAAGGTACATAACATAAATAGAAGCAACATAAGACAAACAAACAGTTAAAAAAAACCATAATAACAGAAATGATGAATCTTTTGGGAAGGTGTTCGAAGAGGAGCTTTTGAACTCGATCATGTTGGCTTGCCAACTGACATGTGACGATCGGCAGGCCGACGGGATAGAGTTCATAAGAACCTCTTATTCGGAGTTAGATCTGCAACATAATGAAGAAAGCCAAGGTGTTTCAAGAGGATTTCTTTGAGTTAGATCCTGTTGGTTTGCCAAATGATTTATTCATCTGGCAGGCAGCAAGATCTAACTCATAGAAACCTCTTGATGTTCATATCTATAGATCAAGTTCGGAAGCTTTGTATCTATCTATCTAGCTATATATTTTTGGCAGCGTGCTGAGAATCTTCATCACACTGTCACATAGAGAGCAATCTATTTGTCACATAGAGAGCAATCTTATTTGCGGCAGCATGACAAAGATCTTCAGCACAATGACAAAATTTTTCATGATTTCTTATTTATAGGGGTTTATGGATGGTGTAGACCACAAAAATTGTCTGTGAAATGTGGTCCTCGCAAAAGAATCATATGCTGAGGCAGTCCAGATTTTGTAATCTGGATTGTACTTGAACCCTAAAAAAAGTGACTTGAATTCGGACTATTTTAGCGTTTGCATGAACATCTTTGACGTAAATTAAAACATAATAAAATTTTAAATAATATATATTCAAAACATAATGCAACAACTTAATTCAACAACATACAACTAACACGTAATTAAAACAACATAAAACACGCGATTAATTAAAACATAGCACATTATCACGGATCATATAACTAACTTCTTCCTGTGGTCCCTCCAGCAGAGTCCTGATCTCTTCGTAGCTCCTGGGCCGGATCAAACTTTTTTGAATTTGTTCAGAAAATCTAACCAACAAAGCTTCCAACTCGATCGGTCCTCTAGTACTGTGTTGAGCAAAGACAGAAAACATGGTTCTCACGTCGTCGTCATTCGTGAGTTTCATCTAGCTGAACCGAAGAGATCCGGCTAAGTCGGACAATAGACATCGATATTCAACACTGACCACCCTCCTTGTGTCTTTGTGGTTGAGTTGACGGTTGATTTGATCCAGCTCATCCTTTAGCCCATAGAGGGTGACATCGTTGCGAATCCTACATAGATGGGGTGGTTTTCCCCCGTTGTAATAGACTGCCGCTAGCTTCGTGTTCGGACCAAAGCCATAGAATACCATTTTTTTTCCTGGTGTAGTTTACTTGTAATGAAAATAGGGACCCCTATTTATAGAGTTATTTGGGCGTTGTGGACCACTTAAATTGTCGGTGCAATGTGACTCACACAAAAGAATCTAATGTTGAAGTTGTCCGAAATATACAATCTGAACCAACCCTCACCCTACAAAAAGAGCCAATTTTCCCGTAGTTTCACGCATGATCATAATTTTCTGGAATATAAAATCTGAAAACCATGTGTAATCCGGATTACATAATCCGGACTGCATCAGAAGCTTTTGGTCGGTTTTCTGCACCACAAAGAAAACGTTTTTCAATTGTGTTGGGCGGTGGTCAAGTTGAAAAACGTGTTTTTACATGTTTTTTGACTGAAATAATGGCTTTCCCACCTTTTATTTTTTACCCTCCCTCCCTATAAATAGGCTTCATTTCCTCACACCCTCTTCTCATTTTCCTTCTTCAACATCCATCAGGGGTTATATGATCGATCAACGGGGAAGGGGTCAGTCTGGGTGTGAGGTTGGTCTGTCTGGGTGTCATATTGACCATCATGGTCTCTTGCTCCCTAGAGGCCCATGTGCCTCCGCCAGCGTTGTTTTCTTCTTCCCCTCCCTCCTCTTTCCTATCCACCAGTGGTTGTTGCAAGCAACCCTGATTAACCCTAATCCCGCCCTTTTTTTGGGGTTTTGAAAAATATTTACGAAAAAAATCCCTCTAGAGATTCGAACCCATGCCATGTTGGTTACTTCACAACATTTTAACCACCAAGCCACTTAATGTTTTTGTGATATCATTTGGCTTCCACTACATGATATCCAATATTAAATTCTCTTTTCAAAATACCAATTAATTCCTTTTCCTTTTTTCCAAATGGTTTCGAACTCTATTTCTCATTTCTTCTTCGCAATCTAAACCCAAAAGTTTGCGGTTTTCATCCATTTCTTCTCCTTTTCCTACGACATATGTCTTGAAAAATGAAAATGTAGGTGACCTTATAAGCTTCTATGGTTGAATCATGATGAGCAAAACCGCAAGTGTACGGTTCTGCCGAAGTAGTAAAAAGAGAGTATCGTTCCAACAGGGAGTTGTTTAATTTGATTTACTTTTAATGGATGATTAGAGAGTTTGATTGTAAAGTTTTGGGTTTTAAAGGTTTTAAAACAATAATAATAAAAAGCACCATGGGATTATTGGTCCATCATAACAACGAATCCTTCACAAACAAACCATAAACCATGACTTTATATTGGACCTACTTTCTAAAGACAAGTTTCTCTTTAGCGTATCAAAGCCTCTCTCGAGGTGCAGTGAGTTTGTTCCTCTAATAATCAAGCCTATTCTCATGGTTGATTATTATTGGAATCCTTGAAGAACGAAACTTTATATGTCTCAAGGTTTGCTAGACTATTCTCATGTTTCGCAATCCTTGTCTAAATTCAC
>Ga0315914_1004221_pt1 | contig 21535 bp, 6 predicted proteins | sample MpolenodulesMG_FD_203920 | JGI IMG/M metagenome (GOLD analysis project Ga0315914, IMG submission 203920) | Medicago polymorpha root nodule microbial communities from Los Angeles, California, United States - elongated nodules | ecosystem: Host-associated > Plants > Roots > Nodule | place: USA...
GCTTCAGTTTGGCGCCCGATGGTACTTTTCCTGAACACTTGAATTCTTCCCTTTCTTTGCTTTCAGCTCCCGGAATTACAATGATTTTCACATAAAAATACATAAAAATGACTAATAAAAGAGTAATGAAAGAGTTTCAGCAGTTCCCGTAGGTCGGCCCATTTATGAATCTTAGGACACTCATAGCACACCCTCTCTCGCATTTATTAGTTCTACAACCGGGCAGCCTTATCTCGTTTACCTTACAAAGGGTTTTAAGAGAACGGTTCTATTAGGCTACGACTTATTTCCTTCAAGTAGGTACTTGTTTCCTTAATTACTAACCAGTTACATCCTAGGTTTAGTAGAGTTACTACTCAGTCTTAGTAATGTCATCTTCTAAATACTTACTACTAGGGTCAACTTGCTTTCGGTATCTTTTGCAAATTACTAATTAATTACTTCCTAAACAAATAGTTATTAGTATAAGGATATAAATATCAAGATATAAGCATCCAGATAGTAATAACAATATTAGGCTCTATCACAACATAAGTATCTGATCTAGGGTTGCACCTACTACAGAAATAAACTAAGGAATTTTTTAATAAAACTTAATAGCGGACAAAAGATAAATAAAATAAAAACAACATATATTAAATAAATCCAACATAAATAAACTGAAGTTCATCTTAGAACTCTAACCTAAAGAGATTTAGTTACACATGGTAACTAAAAACAAATTACTAAAGATAAAAACATCCTAGAAAATCAAGGAGAAGATAGAAACTCTCCTGAAGCTCCAAAGTTGCATTCCTCCTGAACTGTCACAGTTCTGAACGAGAAATTCTAAATGAGGAATGCTGGTATTTATAGTGAGTTTTCTAACTGGGTTTGGGTTAAAAACGCGGGCTCTACCCACAAAACGCATAAAACTACGCCTGCCCCCTGGCATTTTCAAATGCTCGGGGCGCACAAGCAATGCCCAAGGTGCATGGCTGCCTTTTTCTATTTCCAAGGCGCATGGCTAGGCTTTACCATGCCCAAGGCGCATGCTTTTTCTTCTTTGGTCCAACTTCTCTGTATTTTGTCGTTTTTAGGTCTTCGTCTTCAAATAACTTGCCTCGGAACTTGGAAACAAAATTCTTCCCTATGTAAAGTCTCCTGAGACCTCTTGAATCTTCATTGTTGATCTTCCCAAAGTCTTGATAATTCTTCGGATGTTCTTGCTTTGCCTATTTGCATGATTTCTTCGTGAATTACTTCAAAAACCCCTAAAATTCCTATGTTTCGGGAAAACTAGAATTACAGACTCAAATACAGAAAACTTTACAAAAGTCCCGAAATTATAGACAATCGTTTTAATAATCCTCCTTTTTGCTGCTAAAACCTACTGAAATTGACTGAAAAACATGCTAAGAATAACGTAAGATGATCTGTCATCACAACCCCAAACTTAAACTATTGTTTGTCCTCAAGTAATGAAAGAAAAAACATATTTTATTCTTTGCATTTTTTTTCCTGGAAAAACATACCTTTCTGGGAGTTGTGCTTAGGACATCATTCATCGCATTTATAGCAGAGCAACAACTAACTTACCACAGTACATTCAAGCGGGTCCGACTTGGTAAAAGTACCTATATTCTCAGCCATACTCTTTTCCATGACACATGTATGTATCTCCTAAAGCCAGTACGGCTAGTCATAACATTTGCCCACTTCAGTCGTCACATGAATGTATCTTGGTATAAATTTGAAACAATTCTAAAAAGACAGTCAAAATCAGATTATTTACACACTTAGAAGACTTTGAAGGTTATAACTTGGCTTAGGTTAAGGGTGGATATATTTGGGAAAGTAAGCCTACAAAAGAAGTTAAAGTTGGTTCACTAACATAAGGATTCATTCTAAACATTACTGCACTGCCATCCTTCCTTCCTTGATTCAAACAAGATGGGTAAAATAGTATAACTATTTGTCTTTTTATTTTTGACAGAAACATACTTTTTTTTAAGAGACCATTTTTTTGGCTCTTGATTTATTTCTTTTTTCTATTTTTTGTGTGTGTAGATCCATGGTCATTTACATTTTTTTATTTCTTTTCTTTTTCTGACAAATGTGTTATACTATTACCCCCACCCCAAACTTAAAATGTTGCTAATTCTAAAGAGCAACCCCAAATTTAGTTTCAAAGCATGTGTAGTCATAATAATACCTAGGGGTGTTCGCGGTGCGGTTTGGTTCGATTTTAAGACTAAAAGTCATCCGAACCGCAAGATAAAAAAGCATGCGGTTTGATTCGGTTCGGTTGACTTTTAAAATACAATCCGAACCAAATCAAACCGAACCAATGCGGTTTGGGTTGGATCGGTTGGTGCGGTTTTTTCAGGACAATAGAATTTTTTGTTTCCAACATTAAAATCGAGTTATAAACGTAAAACACAACATATTTTCAGCAATGTTTTCGACAATGTTTTTAATTTCATTCCACATTACATTTTAATTTTCACCAAACAACAAAAACCAAATTAAAAACGTGGACAAAAGTTAATTCTATTATGTAAGAAATGTAACATACAAATTTTTTATCATTCTCTAAAAGTTCAAGTAAAACATAAATACATTTTTGAAATAAAAAGCATAGAAGAAACTTAACAAGAGAAAAAATATATCATTTTATAAAAGTTTCCATTGAGTTGCTAATAAGAATGATCTAGGTTACATATATTTTAATTAGTGTTTTTATTATGTTGCGGTTTGGTTTGGTTTGGTTCGGTTCGATTCGGTTGGTAAAATGAAAACCGCAAACCAAACCAAACCATGCGGTTGAGTAAAAAAGTGATCCGAATCATCCAAACCAAACGCGGTTTTTTGCGGTTTCGGTTTGAGTTGGTTCGGTTTGCGGTTTTTCTATTGGATTGGTTCGGTTTTGAACACCCCTAATAATACCTATTCTAACTCCAAGTGAAATCAAACAGGGTGCATGTAAGTGTAGGGTTGTGACATGATTCGTCACTTATAAAGAAAGGAGTTTTCGTTTGGAGGCTCAAAGTGGTTTTCACAAAGGATAATAAGAATATAAAATGGTGGCTTGAAAGGCTCAAGATACCAAAGAAAAATTGCCTCTTGTGCAATATAACTTAACTGATCGTCGATAAAGAACGACCGCAAATTCAAGCAAAAATAGCATTCATATGGAACACTCATATATATATTGGAAGTATTTAAGTATCTAACAACCTAGAATGTATATGAAAATATTTGGCTCTGAATCTCACCGGTTATGCTATTCAGAAAAGATATGGTGATCCTATAAGTACATTTACTAGCAAGCCCCAAAAATCTACCTCCTTTGGCGGAAGAAGAAAATTGTGCTCTTGAATGTAAGGATAATCTTGCCCCTACCTTAAATGCTTTGACATGAATACCTAAGACTAAAATAAATTTAAGCATAAAAGGAAAGGTTGTATATGTAATGCAAAAGAAATAAAATTTTATTAGATAATACTTGAATGAAAAACAACAGAAATAGAAAAGAAATTGATTTGTCAGATCATCTCAGCTTAGCAAAAAGAAAAATGCAGAAAAATAAAAATAGTGGGTTGCCTTCCATTCAACGCTTGTTTAATGTCTGAGTCCCAACGGTTAATAGATTGCCTCCTATTCAGTGCTTCATTTAAGTCATTAGCTTGACGAAATAGGTTGTCTCCTATTCAGCGCGTGTTTAGCGTCCCGAACCTGACGAATATGTCTAACTTATGCTTAGGAGCCCTTGTCCTTCAGGCTCCTTATGATTCTATATTTCAATGTTTCAAAAATACACTTCGAATTATAGAATTTGAATGAAAAATATGAAATTTCTTAAAACACGCGAGAAGAGGTGATGATAAGAAATTACTCGTTTTTTTTAACCTTATGGCCTTATTTTATTTCATTTTATTTTTAAAAGACCTTATGGCCTTCTGGTACCTTATTTTCGTACTATGTATATTTAATTAGAGTGGGACAATAGACGATCAGTTATATATATATTGCCGTGTGAAGTGAAAGCGATGTAAAGGAAAAAAACCTTCAATATATCAAAATATTCAATTCTGTGAAGAAAAAAAATCAATTCAATGTTCAAATATTCAATTCAAAACCCCAAAAGTGGACAAACTAAAAGGTTTAGGTGCTTTCACCAAGTGGATAATAATTAATAAATTAATTAAAAGCTTCTTCACTCTACACACGATCTTGTCTATTTCTTATCTCATGTTGTGTTTCCTTTCTCCCACTTGCTCATCAACTTGCACAAACCGACGATGTAATAATCGTCATTCACACTCAAACATAACAAACATGCAACCTTTTTTTCTCTACTTACCTATTTCTTCATTGCTTCCTTTTGATTCCATTTATTTCTCTTTCCGTTAGTCACGCACAAATTGAATTAAAAAAGTACAACAAGTTGAAATTAAATAAACTTGAGTGTGCGCAAAACTATATATTACTACATGCAACTTGCATGTTTTGTTTATATATATGATTTACTTTCTTCTGGTTGCGCATTTAATATTGTTTTGATGGACCACCCAAGTTTGCAACTTGGAAGGATACAAATATATATGGTCGAAAATAAGTAAGAGTTGATATATTACAGTTTATTTTACCAATAATAATATTACTTGACGACGTGTGGGTTGGTAAAAAGTATATACTCTTTAATATTCCAGCTAGTTTCTATTTTTTATTTTGGTAAGGTTGTCTCTCTTTTTCTTTCATGTTCATAAACTTATTAGTTTAAAAGGTTCAAAGTATATAGACTAAGATTGATTTAAAAGTAACCTTACAAAAGTAATTTAAGGCTCTTTCAAAACAAAAAAAAAGTAATTTAAGGGATAAAGAATACCTAAAAAATAGACATAAATTAATTTATAAAAAAATACACACACCATTAATTAGTGCAATAATTATCTCCCTTCTGCTACCACCTTCTCTTCCACTAGCTTAATTTTAAAAAAAAGAATTAGCCCCCATAAGATAAGATTCAGATTCTCTATATTCGTCTTGCTATGGTTTAACTGTTACATCCAAAGAGAGAGATCTCTTTATCTCTTTATATCTAACAATTCTTGATGGTACGAAACAGTGCATCATGAAGGCAACAATCTTAACAAGTTAAGTATTGATTTTCATGGTATTATACCTAATTATACCATGTTGTATTTTTCACTTGCGAAATTAAATCAAGAAACAATATCCCTAAAAATAAAACAATAACTAAAAAAACTTGATCATGCAATTTACCAACTCATGCATTACACAATCTAGTAATAATAATCACAATATACACAATACTTAATTAACAAAATTACCAAGAAAATTATATATTATAAATTATACAATGTGAAACAAAACAAAAAAATCAGGAACAACACGTGTTGGTAATGTTCTCTGCGGTTTGTGCAAGTGACTGAAGGTTACACCGAACAATTGTATCAACAAACACATGTGTGTCCTCTTTAGTATTTTCCGACGGAATATCCACCACATATGACTCAACTATCACCGTGCCGGAACCGTCACCCTCGGCGGAAGGATGAAGGGTAGTAACGGAACGGTAGTTAGCAAGCTTGTGATCACCACCAACAACACTAAAACTGATGACATGGCGCTCCTCATCGAGGATCTCAAGGCGTTCGGTGCTGCGGGCAGCAGGGAGGCCAGAGATAAGGTTGACCTCCCTGAGTGTGCCCACATCACCGTCGCCACCAACGAGGTTACAACTCTTGATGAAATTTTTGTAGGCTTGTGGTTTGTCGAATCGACGAACCACTGACCAAACGGCGGTGATGGAGGCGGTTGTCTCTTGGACGACCGCCGAGCATAATTGGTCGGATGATATGGAGTGTGTGTGATAGTGGGCTATAGTATTAGGAATGGTGCTGGTGACAGGGTTGACGAAGAAGGTGTTGTTTTCGCCGTGGAGGTCGTGGTGATTGGTGATGGTCGTGGTGGTGGTGTGGTTGATCCTGTGGAGGAGAAGAGAAGACTTTGGTGGATTTGGAGGCATATTTTTTATACTAATTGTATAATATAGAAAAAGAAGTAGTGATTATTAGATTTGATGGATCTTGTTATAGTTTGAGTAGTGTTGTTAGAAAGGGTTTTGAAGATGAAGAGGAAGAAATGAGGGATTTTCTGGGGAGGGGTTTGGGTTTGGGATGTGGTTAGGGTTATATAGTAGTATAAGTCTAAGCTTGGAGAATGCAAGTTGGACGTATTGTTTTATGGCTTTGAGAGAGAGAGAAAGGGGTTCAATGAAATTCATGTGGGGATATTAAAATAGGGACCAAGTTGGCCGACATCAATTTACCAAATTGGGGTTTTGTGTATCTCAAATTTTGTGATGTATTCTTTTGTAAATAAAGTATCTTGCTTGTGGAATTAAAGAACCTATTTCATTACAAATTTGTCACTTTGTTTATTTCAATTTCTAGTCAAATTTGTAATATTGATAATTTTTTAAATTTAAATTAGGGTGTTCACATTCAAATTTATCTAAATAAAAATTGTAAACCGATTTAAAAAATTTGAAATGCGCTCAAAACAAAATTTAATTAAATTTATTTTGATATATTTATAAAAAAAAAACTATTGGATCGACTCAAATTTTATATTATATTTTAAAACTCTGCTTATAGTATAAAATTTAATATTTATTTTATTTTTGAAAGGAATATTTATTTTATTATTAGTATAAAGTGTTGATTCATTTTTATTGATACTAGAAATATAATATAAAAAAATATGGTGTTGGCGATGGTGGTTCGGTATTGGTTGGAGGGAGGTCGTGTGAAGGAGGGGGCCTAAAACATCGTTGTGGTGGAACAATAGAAGCGGTGATAGGATGAGGCAGGCTTGCAAGTTATTTCGATGAAATTTTGGTTAGACAAATGGGATACGGGACTAACACTATTAATAGGTTGTTGAGTTAGCTGAAAATTGTTTTATGTTTGTGGCGGAGATGTGTAGTTAAGGTTGAGATGTTGAGGATGATGGGTGGAGGTGGTGTAGAAATTCCATGCTTTGAAGGAGGAGAAGATGGAGGAGTGTTGTGTGTTGTATAACATTTGTGTGGAAGACAACATATTAGATAGTTGAGATTGGCAACTCGATCTAGGTGATGGTCATTCTATTAAAGCTTTTAACTCATGCGGAGGTGGAGGTTACAAATCGCATGGAACATAGCAACTATGTCGAAAGTGTCTTTGTTTTCTTTGTAACTTTTGAACAACGGAATTCCAACTAAGGATAATTTGTTATGTCGTGGAATAATGCATGATAGCTCTAGTCTTTCTCTACATGGGAAGGTGCGGATTAGACGAATCTGTTGACCCTTTGTTTTGATTGCGAATGGTTTGGACAAATTTGGATCTTAATTAATTTTAAATTGGTTTGGTGTTTCTAGTGTTCTTTCTATTTTCGATTATGATCATGCTACTCAGTTTACTGGTTTGGTTGTGTGCTCTAAAAAGATACAATCAATCAAGTGTTCATCTTATTTGGCTTCCATGTATTTGAAGTTTTTGGAAGGAAAAAAATACTCGTATTTTTTGTAATTTGGAGTTTTGAATTCATCATGTGTTTAAGGTGAGATTGTTCTTGATGTTTTTATGGCTTAGAGGCAAGTTTTGTAATTTATCATTTGATTTTCATGTTTGGTGGAGAAATCTCTTAGTTTTTCTTGGGATGCTCACTTAGTGCTTCAACTGTTCTGTTTAGCCGGTTTGACTTTGTGGTTCATTTATTCGACTTTTCTTTGTTACTATTTTATGCACACCTTGTGATGGGATGATAATCGTTTAGTTTAATTTCATTTTGGCTTCTCCAAAAATATAGTGTTGTATTCATTTTTAATTTGTTAATTTTTTAAGACAAATGATATTTTAAAAATAATAATTGAGAAGTACACACTACTATACTTTTTCCATCAATAAGAATATTTTAAGAGTATTGATAATAACACTCTCTTTTCGAGATACACTATTTTATCTGGGTGAAATACATGTGGATTTTAATTATAAAATGGTGGACATCATTTCTAAAATGATGAAAGTGCAGTGCATTTTATCTAATAATAATCTGAGTATTGGAAAATGAGTGCTAAAGTTAGTTTGCAAACAAACTCACCAGGATAATAACAGACAACGAAAAATGCCTATAACTATGGCAAAGCCTATGGATACGACGAAATAAAAGTTATGGAATGCCCAAGCCTCCAGATTTTTAACATTGAAGACGTCAAAACTATTGATTGAGTATGCACTGAATCAAAGCTAATATGTCGATTTAAAAAGAGCGAACACTGCAACAACATGGACAAGCAAAACAATATCGTAACAAAACAACGAAAAACCAAACATCACATGAGATGGTGAAATCATAAAAGAAAAATGTAAATATATGTGAAAAGCAATTATTTAAATAAAAAAAAATAGATCTATATGGATGATTTCATATGAATAAATTGACCCTAAATCATTTCCACTTGAGTGGATGAAGAAGGAAAGGAGAGGTTAGTGTTAACGCTGCTCAAAATTTAAAATGAAGATCAGCATTTAAATTTTAGGAAGAATGCAAAACGAAGTAAAATTTGAAATACTTTTTTTATATATCAGAAATTTATGTCAAGCATAGGCCAAAATCCCTGCCCCCGCTTTTTGAGCATGTGACATGAGATTCATACAAACATATATGTGTTCCCTCTTGCATCTGTGAGACTGGCCACAGCTATGATTAGTTGTTACATATGGGATGCACCACAAAACTTGCCGACATCTAACCTTTAGAGTAGAAATATCTTTTACATGATTGCTAGGTTTAATTTTTTTACATTTAATAGAGATTTGTATTGTCCATAAAAAAAATAGTAGTTTACCTATATAAATATAAAATGCATTTTTGTTAGAAATCTTCACGCATATAATTTGATTTGCGTCACTAATTTTATATCAATTTATATATCTTTTGTGGTGATAAGCCTCTTGTAGAAGAAGTCATTTATGTATGTACAAGTACAAGCACCACTTTTCCTCCTACTTGTAAGTTTAGATAGGTTCAGATTACAGATATGATTTATAAGCTTTTGGTATCATAATAGGTTTAATGTGTGGCCAAAAAATTATAAGATTCTTGGATTAAGATCTTGGTTGCTGGTTTAATAAGTTATATACCCCACTTGCATGCTTTTAATTTTTCGGTACCAATTGAAGGGAACTATTTTATTGTTTAAGTTGCTTTGCTTACTTGCTCATCTTTTTTTTTTCCTCTCTAATATAAATAAAGTTTTTATTCTCTCCACTTGACTAATGACTATCCCAATTTTCATATAAAAAAAGCTTTCCCAACAAAATAAACATGTCATGAAGGGTCCATTTGAAAAGATTGATTCCATATGTTTAAAAGTAAAATAAACCAAATTATATCGACCATTGGATGCCAATTTTATAATATGAGTTTCTTTTCCATCATGTTCACTTCTCACATGCCCATTATATTGACCATTTTACCCGGTTCAAATTTTATAGTCCGAAGGTAATTGACATTTTCAGATTTTACAATCCGAACTGTGTTTACTTAGACTTTTCATTACAATGACATGAATTACTAAAATGACATAATATAAATTGGCAAAGATTCAACATTTTTTTTTTATTTGATAAAAAATTCATATTGCATTTACATAAAGCTTATTACAACAAAATATTAAACATGTAATGCTAAACATGGTGTACAAGAAGATTGAGGGAGAAGGAGGAAAATACTTGTCATCCCTCTCGCACACACTCTAGAGAACATGAGAATACAAGATGACGGGGTGGAAGAAGATGACTGTAATTAGCAATCCCAGATCTAGACGGATCTAAAGTGGGAATTTGCAGAGTAGAACAACACCATTTGACCATTCTTACTATCAACACAAGATGACATGAACCTTTGTATGAAATGTTAATCGTGAAAAATTAAGATCATAAACGACTCAAAATAAAAGTAAGAAAGCAAAGAAGAGAATGAGAGATTGAATGAGAAATTGTGAAGTACAAGTAGGCTTTTATAAGTAAAATGCAAACATAGACTGTAGCGACATGCAAGGCATGGAATTCAGTCAACAAACAGATGAAAAGGAAATGAATTAGCCAACCTTGCTGACCAAGCCACCATCTACATTCTGGATTATTTCAGATTTTATAATGTGAAACCTTTCTAGTATTGGTTCAGATTACATAATCTAAAACCCACCTAAACCGTGTAAAAACCTGTGTTTTGGAAGGTTTGACATGCTTCCTATTATATAATTCAAACCAGTCAGATACAAGATTTTTATGTGGGTGGTCCAAATTGCACTGACATTTTCTATGGTCCACGACGCATAAAACCATTTAAAAATTGGTGTGTGATGATATGTCATCTTACGTTATTTTCAGCACATTTTTCAGACATTTTAGTTATGATTTGACCCAATTTAAAGGAGTTTTAGAACATTTGTCTATGGTTTAGGTGTTTTTTATGTAATTCACTATAAAATCAAGTAATTCGGCAAAGCAAAGCACCTCATAAAGAATTAGAAAGACAATCTATGAAGATTCAAGAGGCCTCCAAAGACATTACATAGTGGAGAAATACTTGAGGACAATCCACTAAATTTTTTATAAAGTGCACGCTTCATTTGTACGGTGCTAGGAATTAGGAACCGACAATCAATGCTTTTCATTTGCATCACTCGGGGTCGAACAATGTTTAAGTTTGGGGTGTGATAAACTACAAAAATGTTGGTTATTACCTTCATTTTACCTCTAAATCAAGTATCTTTTAAGTGATTGAATGACTTATTTCTCATCATCTGTGTTTATTTAGTTGTTTTCTTTTGTCAGTTCCCTTTGCAATGTTTAAGTTTGATATTTAAACATTTGACTTTTTTCGAGTATGTTTGATCATGTAGGACCGGAGGAAATTAAAAAGCTAGTCATGAGTAAGAATCAAAGTGGATGAATACATGATGTTTTAGGGTCCATTGAAGGATTTGTGCTGAAATTTCATGAAAGCGCAATATGACTCATATGTAGTATTTTGATCGTATATCGAGTTGTAGATGTCCAAATGGAGTTCAACCAAAGACAAATGAAATTTAACACCGATATCTACAACTTTCATCAAGACACCTAAACTCAATTTGGAAGAGAAAGGGGTGAAAAAGACACATAAGTGGGCGTTAGGCGCCATAAATACCATTCATAAGCGTCGGGTGCCTGTAACTGGGCGCCTAGTAGAAGTGTAACAAACCCGACACCCCGTGTCAGTCGAGAATGCTATATTGTCGATATCACTCAAAAAGATAAGAATTTATATTATATTTATTATATTGATGGTCTCATTGAAAAATACAATTATGATTTTTTACTAACTGAAAGTAAGAAATATCTATACATATAATTTTAATCAATTTTTTATTTTTTTTAAATCTATAACAAACGGACACAAACCCATTTGGATTGGCCGGGTGGTCCTTTCAAGGTCTCAGGTTCGATTATACTTGGTGCCAATTTTGGTGGGCAGGTTTAGCTTCTTACAAAAAGGGTTAAATATGTTTTTTTTTACGAACGGGTTAAATATGTTTTTAGTTCCTATAAATATGTCAACTTTTCGTTTTAGTCCGTCTATAAAAAAAATTCAACGCATATGTACAATTTTTGGTGGTTAAAAATTCATATTTAATTTATGTTTTGTTAAAAAATTGTAATTTTTTTGTGAGAGATTTTTACAATATTCTACATATTACTGCACAATTTCATTAAAAAAATATAAAAACTTACTTTAAAATAGGGACCAAATGTAGTGATTGAAAATTTTATAGGTAGTAAAAGTTGAAGGAAAATTTTAGACGGACTAAAACAAAAAGTTGGTATATTTATAGAGACCAAAATCATATTTAACACTAAAAATATTTTGACTTTATATATATTTTTTGCCATTCAAAAAAATATATTTAACACTAAAAAAAAGGGTTAAATATGTTTTTCGTCCCTATAAATATACCAACTTTTCATTTTAGTTCCTCTAAAAATTAAATTTGACTTTTAGTCCCAAAAGTTTTTCATTTTCACTTTTGACCCCTCATTTTAAGTAAACTCATATGTAAAATTTATATTATTGTATAAAATTTTGCGGAAACAGTTATAATATTATAAGAATCTTTCTAAAAATAATTAGAATTTTTTAACAAAACATGAATTAAGTATGAATTTTTACATTTTTTGCGGTTAAAAATTTAGGGTTAAATATGTTTTGATCCCTATAAATATACCAACTTTTCGTTTTAGTTCCTCTAAAAATTTCTTTCAACTTTTAGTCCCTATAAAATTTTCAATCACTACCTTTGGTCCCTATTTTTAAGTCAATTTTTGAATTATTATTTTTAATGAAATTGTGTAGAAATGTGTATAATATTGTAAAAAACACTCCTAAAAAGGTTAATTTTTTTTAATAAAACATAAATTAAATATGAATTTTTAACCGCAAAAAATATAACAATTCATTTTTAATTCATGTTTAGTGTAAAAATTCTAATTTTTTTTTGGAGAGATTCTTATATTATTATAAACTTTTGGGGAAATTATATTGACCTCCGTCGAGGTTTAGCTAAACAACACAAACATCCCCTCTATTTTGTCAAAAAACACCCACCTCCCCTCAAGTTAACAACATTAAAGGACAGTTAGTGAGAAAATAGATTTATACACTTTTGACTCTTAATTTCTTAGACTTATGCCCTAGCTTTTTTCATTTTTTCCATGAATTCCTTGAACTGGCATTCTTTAATTTATCTTTGAATTTCTCAGGTCTCTCTTTATTAAGTTTTCTTTTCATGTTAATTGGTATTTTTCACTTTTGTATACTGTGTTAACAAGTTTCTTTTCTTGTTAATCAGAATTTCCGTGATTATTTGGGCGAACCTTCATAATTCCATTGCTATTTTTTTTTACTAGCATTAGATAGGTGCTGCCATTTTTGAGAACTGCCAATTGTTCTTCTGTCATATGCTTACGTCAAGATGGCAACTAATTGGTTAAAATTGCATCCCAACAGATGCCAATTCCATATTGACAATCTATTTTCCTCTCAAAAAAAAAAAATCTATTTTAAGTTGAAATACAGAAACACAAAAGTTAGAAAGAAAAAAAAAAAAAAAAGAGAGTTTAGTGTGTGGAGTAATAAAGAAAACAATCAACACTGATTATTTCAAAAAAGGAGAAGGTCGTGATCTACTGCCACTGGATTAAACAATGCATGTTTTAATGGAACCTAATAGTGTTAGTATACAAGGGAGGTGTTTTTCACATTAAAAATTAAGTAGGGGAGGTTTGTGTTTGTTTATAAAATAGAGGGGGTGTGAGTGACATTTTAACCAGCTTCAAGGGAGGTAAGTTCAATTTGCCCTAAATTTTTATGTAAAATTTTATTCAAAAATATGAATTCTACATACGAGTTTACTTTAAACGAGAGACCAAAAATGAAGATGAAAAACTTTTGGAGTACTAAAAGTTGAAGAAATATTTTATAGGGACTAAACCAAAAAGTTGACATATATACAGGGACTAAAAACATATTTAATAAATAAGTTTATATTTAATTCATGCTTTGTTAAAAAATTCTAATTTTTTAGTAAAGATTTTTACAATATTTTACACATTTCTGCAAAATTCCATTCAAAAGTACATGAGTTAACTTAAAAAATAGGGACCAAAAGTGGTGAATGAAAATTTTATAGGAACAAGAAGTCGAAGGAAAATTTCAGAGAAATTAAAACAAAAATTTGATATATTTATAGTGACAAAAAATATATTTAAAAAAAAAAAACACATACTCATTTTGATATGTTTAGTTTATCTAAAAGTAGAATTGATTTTGCCTCCGTAATTGATTCTACTTGAAGCTAAAAATTACAGTTTTTAATTCTAGAACTAATTTTCACATTCAAATTTATTTTTCATTTTATTTTTACATGAATATATTCAAATTTAAATAATTTTATCTTCAACTCAATTTAGCCAAAATCAAATTTTACCAAAATCAATTTATTCATCAAAATCATACATTATAATTTAAAAAGCACATCATGAATTTATTCAATACATTATGATCTATAAAGCACATCAATCTTGCCCCTTCATATTCTTGTCCTTGATGCTCTGTTTTATTTGAATTTTACTTGTTGAAAAGAAAGACCACGTGGCAGCATCTTAATAGTTTGATTGATCAAACGGTAGGAAAATAGCAAAAGTCTCACTCTAACGGTTCTCAGTTCCTACGAATAGAAAGAAAGCTGTTTGAATTTGTGTCTTTCAACGCAAACGAAACCCCATTTCTTGAAAACAAGTGTTACGTACCAAGCATGTTCCCAGAACCAGATAATGGTAACAACATAGAACTTGGTGCTACTTTACTCACTACTACTAGAGGTAGCGTGTGCAACAAGAAATGGCTTCAATGGTTATACAAGAAGCCTACAACTTCTAGGGCTAACTATGAAGAATCTACATCACCCTTTTCTTCAGTAGAACTGAGTGTTACGAATGATATTGCTGGAATTGTGAAGGAGAAGGATTTGAAGTCTCTTCTTGAGTTTGGTGGGGTTGGTAGAGTTTGTGATGTTCTCCGTGGTCAAATTCATCACTCATCAGCAGAGGTAATAATTCTCTTTAGTATCATGGATGGATGTTTGATCAAATATATAAATGCTTTCTTGGTTTATTAAGTGTTAGGGTTGCGTTGCGTATAATATCTGCGTGGCACCAACACTTTTGATTGAAGGTATGTTCCGGTGTCCAACATGTGTGAGTGTCTAACACAACACCGACACATATGATTACTTTGAGTTATGTCATTTTCGCAAAATTTTATCGGGGTCAACATCTCAAGTGTGTGTGTGTGTGTGTTGTGTCTGATGTTTGTGATTGTGTCTGTCTGTTCTTCATAGCATATAATATATCATTGAAATTCAAGTATGAGTTGTTAGTACCACATTGACTAGAAATGTGTTAAATAAAAGATATATAAGAGAGGGAACCCATATGCTTAATCCTCAAAGTTTTGGGTGGATGTGGTGTCATGGTCTCTTGATGGACCCGATCGTTAGATGTAGGGGCTTCGCCAGATTTCCCAACATAATATACAGTCATACGCTACTACTAGCAGTTGTTATTAGCTTGAGAAAGATGTATTTTTTTGTTTTGTTGATGAAGTTTTGGTTTTTATGGAATGAACAGAAGATCACTATGAACCTTGGATCAAGCTTCTTTGACTTTTTATGGTATACCATCAAGGACAATCGTTACACAATTTCATTGCTTCTGATTTCGGCCGTATTCTCCTTAGCCATAGGATACATGGAAGAGGGACTCAAGTATGGTTGGCATGATGGCGTTGCCATAGCATTTGCTGTTCTACTAATGCTTGCATTCTCTTCAATAACAAGCTTTTGGCGTCATAGGAAAATGATGAACAAACCGACAAAGAGAAAAGGCAAGGAGGTGAAATTCAATGTTAAAAGAGGTGAAGTGTCACAATCTGTTGATCTTGCTCTCGCGGCATCTGATATTGTGGTGGGCGACATGGTGTTTCTGAGTCCTCATGATGAAGTTCCAGCTGATGGTTTGCTTGTGAGCCGTGGAATCCTTGTGCTGGCTAAAGGAATCAAAAAAGAAAAAGTTGATCCTGATGAGAATCCATTTCTTATAGCTGGTTTGGAGGTGATTGCAGGTTATGGACAGATGATTGTGACATCAGTTCGAAACAAATCAGATTTTGCTGAGATGAAGTGCTCAATGAGTTCTCATTTTGAAAATAGAGGCCTTTTGGAAAAACTAATTGAGAAGCCGATTTCCTACCTTGACAAAGCTTCTCTTTTTATCTTTACATTGGTTTCATTTGTGGTGTTCATTCGCCTAATTTGTGAAAAAGACGGAGATGGTGATGGATTGCCAGATATTAAAGTTTCAGTTGGCTTGTTGATGCAACTCCTTGAGAATATTTTGTTGAGACCAAGAGGAAGGATTTCCATTCTAGCATGTGTTTTTACAGCTGCAATATTGTTTGTGCAACATGGAATGCCACTTATGGTTACTTTTTCTCTCCATTACCACATTAACGATGTAGTGCCAGACCAAGAAGCTGTTTTTAATGATTTATCTGCTTGTACAACCATGGGGTTGGTAACTGTCATCTGCGTTGATGTATCTGGTAAGCTCATTTCTAAACCAATGGAGGTCAGTGAAATCTGGATAGGGGAGGGGGAGACAGAAATTTGTGAAGTTGAGGGTTCAGAAACAGTTGTACTTGACAAGCTTAAAGAAGGAGTTATTTTATCGGTTATTTCACCAGAACTTTCTCTTTCTCCGAGGTCCAGCGCACTTGTTTCTTGGGCAGAAACAAAGTGTGAAATGGACATTAAATCTTTCATAGAAAGATTTGACATTCTTAAGCATAACAAGCTGAATTCTGACAAAGGGGGGAGTGGAGTTTTGGTGAAAGAAGTTTTAGGCACTGAACAAGTTCTGCATCTGCACTGGAGTGGTTCTGCATCCACAATATTGGAAACGTGTTCACGATATTATGATAGTCAAGGAGAATGTCATGCCATGGGAAATCAGAAAATAAAATTTGTGCAGAAGATCATAGAGATGGAGGATAGTGGCCTTAAACCAATTGCATTTGCTTATAGAAAAACACATTTGCAGGTACTTGAGCAAGACGATTTGACCTTGTTATCTCTGATAGGTTTCAAGGAAAAATGTCAAAAATCGATAAAATCAGCTTTGCAAGGTGTCCAAAATACTGGAATAAAGATCAAATTGGTCTCAGAGGACGACATCGATTTAGTTGAAGAGATAGCTTATGAACTGGGAATAGAAGTGCCGGTAGGCGGTCACCTTGACGGAAGAGAATTTAAGGATTTGCATGAAGAAGCTAGATTCGATGAAGTGGATAAAGCCATTGCAATGGGATGCTTCTGTACTGAAGATATGCTTTGTATGGTGAATTGTTTGCAAGACAAAGGTGATGTCGTTGCATTCATTGACCAAAGGCTGATAGCTCGTCATACTTCAGAAGTTTTGAACGTAGCCGATGTAGGTATAGTTTCCCTTAATTCTCTGAGAAAAAAAATGGACAAAGGGAGTTGTGGCATAACTATCACATGTTTCAGTGCATTGGAACAAACTGTGAAGGCCGGTAGACGTAAATATCACAATATTCAAAAGTTCATTCAACTTCAGCTGACAATTAGCATATCAGGGTTACTCATAACCTTGATTACAACAATTTTCACAGGAAATTCTCCTCTAACAGCAATCCAAATGATTTGGATAAATGTGCTAATGTGCCTTCTAGGTGGCCTAATGATGGTGATGGAATTAAGTCGCGAGGAAGAGCTTGCCAAATTACCATGTGATAGGAATCAGCCGATTATAACCATGAAAATCTTGAAAAACATTGTTTATCGGGTTTTGTATCAGGCCTTTTTATGCATGATACTTCAATTTGGGGGGCATATTACTCACAGTGAAAAGCAAATTAGGAAAACCATGATCTTCAACACATTCTTATTTTGCCAGCTCTTTAATCTACTCACTAACATAGATTTGTTGAAAAAACAAGTTTTCAAGATGGTTGTTCAGAACTTGATTTTCTCGGTGGCTTTAGGCAGTTGTGTTGTAATGCAGGTTTTGGTGATTCAGTATGCAAAAGGCCTAGCAGATTGCGTACCATTGAATGCTGCTGGGTGGATTATATGTGTGCTGCTTAGCGCTCTTTCATGGGTATTTGAATGGATCTTGAAGAGTCTTCCAGTTATTATGCGCACCAATTATGCTACAAGCTCCGACCCTGCAGGGACCGAGTTATTATTTGCGCCAATTATGCTTCGACATCAGACCCTGCAGAATCCACCAGTTTAAACACAGAATAGTTTTGTTGATTGACATATGCAGCCAACATGATTTCTGTTGAGCTGACTCATCATCGAGTTAGCTATGATTTAGAAGGATTGGCTTTCATCTAACAAGGCTTAGTGGAAATAGTATTAAATTTGTATCACATTTGCACCCCTTTTGTATTTTACAAATAGTATTCTGTTTCTGTCACATTTTTTCATAAATGTAATCAGTTTATCATTCTCTTCTGCTTTGCTTTGTTTCTACAAGTTTTCATACCCACTATAAGTTTGATTGAGGTTTAAGATGGTGCTGCAGCATCATCAAGTTCTTATGCCTTCTATTTGAACTCTATGATGCGAAATAGCCACATAAATGATTCAGCTAGTTTAGGAACAACTAAATGTAAGGACGTCTTTCATCGATTAGATATGTGTGAGGACAAATAAAAGCGACGGTACTTGTGTGTCATTTGACAAATTCTGTTACTTATTAATCAAAAGCTTATAAGAATTTGTTTGTGATTGAAGACTTCTTGTGACAAATCTTCTACTATGTATTGCTCTTGTGACTTAGGAAAGGTTGTGGATGAAGTAAAACAATCTGGCATTGATATGAATGATTATACTGTCTTGATAATTAAAATTATGATAGATGCCATCAGTATTACTAACTTGGTGCCCAGAATATTCATTCATGTCACAACTCACAACTAGGTGCATTTGACCATTGAGCAAACTATTATCCCTAATAAAGGGAATATATGATTTTGTTTTTTTGTAGCCTATTTAAATAGCATCTGTTATGGATATGCTAGAAAAAAGAAACAATATGTTATTCAAAAATAGATGAACAAATTGCACTTTAAAGGGAGATATATGCTAAAAAAAATATAATGAGATCTGATCATAGATATATCGTTAAGTATAATAGAAAAGCGGATAGTAAATTTAACCTGCTTGTCTTTCCGCTAAAAATTAATAATTATGAAATTGTCAAAAATAACTTATTATGAAACATGACATCCATGTCTTACATGACAAAGTTCATACGCAAAACAAATCATATAACTGGGAAAGTTTGTAAAATTTTTTGGGATTTGAGTGTGAAATATGTATTGTTTTGTGCTCTCCATATTATAATTTAGACAAAATCAAGTTCGCAAATGATACAAAAGATTAAATTTATTCAACTCAGGTTAAATGATATCATTACTCGACCAACAAACGTATCGAAATTGTTAAGTCGGATGTTGTAACTAGTGTTTGAATCCCAACTCTTCCACTTGTGTGTGTGAGTTTTCAATAACTATTTTATTGTCATTTCATCTAAGCATAATATCTATACATCGATTTGTATTGGATTTTCTTCCTTTTTTACCCTTCATTTAAGTTATCTTATTTACAATTTATTTCATTTTTATAATATTATTTTGATATCTCCATTTTTTTTCTTTCAAGTTGACAATCTCCTTAATTTCTTTTTTCAATATATCATTCCTTACAAATTAAGTAACTTTTTTTTTATATAATAATTGGATACAATTTTGGTCCCTAACTTTTAATTATTCAAAGAATCCGTCAATCATTTTAAAATCACTCAATTTTAGTCCTTCCAACAAATTTTCTTACTTAAATTTGTGAATTGACCGATCAACACTTTCCAACACATAAAATTACAAGAAAACCAATTAGAAATTTATTCAAAATTGAATGTTCTTTTTTTGTTTTGTATATATGAAGTGGTAAAGTCCACCGAAACTTACGCACATTTTAAGATCCTGATTTGAACGTAGATGAAGACATTTAATCTAACAATTTCAACATTGTCTTAGTGCTTTACATGTGATGATCAATTTCTTATATGAGTAAAAATAAAGTGACTAAAACTATAGTTAGACTGTTACTAGTCTCATCTCATATAATTCTAGTTACACCCAAATTTATTTAAAATTTTATAATAATACCAAAATTGCCCTCTTCATGTAAATTTCTAAAAACCCTTCTTTCATTATCATTCTGAACCCTCACTCCTTTCATCCACAAATTACCATAGATGTGCTACCAGGATCAAAGATTTAAGCAACATCTTTTTCATCGATCTGTACTCTATTCATAAAGGTTAGTGAATTTCATTTTCTAAGAGTTTCTATTTGTTTATTGTTTGTTTTGGTATGAGATATGCCTCTGTTAACGGTAATTTGATTTTACGTAGTGAGAAGTTAGTGTAAACTCAGTTTACGTATGTATATAAGAGGTTTACGTAAAATGAGTTTACATATGTATATAAGAGATTAACGTTAACGTAAACTCAGTTTACGTAGTTAATGTAAATTCAGTTTACGTATGTATATAAGAGGTTAATGTAAACTCAGTTTACGTAAATACAATTAGGTTATTGTAAATCCAGTTTAAGAGGCAAGTGTAAATTTAGTTAAAGGGTATATTAGTCATTATGGGGTGTGTGAATAGTATCTGTCCTATAGTTAAGTCAAAATATTTTCTTTTGTAAAAAAAAATCATATTATTTTCTTTTTCCTTAAATAAGTAATTTTTTTCATTTTCTCTTCTATTTCCATGAAATTACTTTTATAATTAATAGTGTGACGAAAAAGTCCTTGCGAATAAGCAGGTAATTTGGTATTCACATTCATCTCTGTTTTCTGTTTTTGTTCATTTTCTCTTTCTGGTTTTGAAGGAAAAATGGATCAAGTTTTCAACAAGGTTGGATCCTATTGGTTCAATCAGAAAGCCAGCAAGGAGCTTAATTCCGTCGGTAATGAAATCAATGTATCTATCTCCCCTTTTCAATTTTCCCAATTTTTTATATTCATCATCTGAAAAAATATTCCAAAATTATTAATTTTTTTGGATAATTCAACCTTATGGAAATTGAACCACGCTGTTATATTTGATCAATTGAATTGAATTGAATTGATGGGGTATTGTAAAAATGTTTTCTTCTCTTGTAAGATATCTCAATTTTTAATTAGTTAATTAGTAAACACGTTTGTCCAAAATGTTCATATATTTTTGGTAGGCAGATTATATGGTCACCGTGTAGAAGCTCGCGGTGCTCCTTGTCCTTGTAGCTGGAATGGTGACTTGACCGGTACCGGTTCAATAAAAGCAAGGAAAAATGAATATGTGTGGCTCAAAATTCAACTCATATTCATTTTTCCTTGTTTTTGTCAAATTGATATCGATCAGGTCACCATCTTAGACATAATGACGAGTAGGACCGTGAACTTGTACTTTAGAGGAACATTTATGATCATCGTTTGAATTTTAGGTGATTTTGGACCACCATAGAATCCACCTTGTTGGTGCTGAATTTACCAGCTCTTAGTTTTTGATGAATAAGTCATGAGTCATTGGTGAGAGGAAATATGATTATAAGCCTAATTTTAGTTATAGATATGAATGAGATATAGACATGATCCATTGTTTCATTCTTAAGATATTGTAATTAATGAGATGATTCTGTTACGCAGAGGGAGTAGTGAAGCTGTATGAGAAATTAATTTAGGTTATGCAGTTTGAATGCGTTGTAGGAATATTTAATTCTGAATAAGCACGGAAAAG
>Ga0315914_1004223_pt1 | contig 21526 bp, 16 predicted proteins | sample MpolenodulesMG_FD_203920 | JGI IMG/M metagenome (GOLD analysis project Ga0315914, IMG submission 203920) | Medicago polymorpha root nodule microbial communities from Los Angeles, California, United States - elongated nodules | ecosystem: Host-associated > Plants > Roots > Nodule | place: USA...
GAAGTGGTGAAAGTTCGTGATGGTGAATATGGTGTTGGTTTGGGATGGTTTAGTGATAATATTTCGAAGGAGGTGGGGAATGGTAGGGAGACTTATTTTTGGACCGATCTGTGGTTACGTGGGATTCCATTGGCGATGCGGTTTCGGCGATTGTTCGAATTAAGTGTTATTAAGTTATGTACGGTGGATGATATGTTTGTTTTAGGTTGGGTGGAAGGGGTTAAGTGTGGCAGTGGCCGAGGCGTCTGTGAGAGTGAGAGGAGGAGATGCTAGGGGAGTGTAGGATTTTGCTTGCTAATGTTACCTTGCAGGACCATTTAGTAGACCGATAGCTTTGGCAGTTAGATCTCATTGACGGTTACTCTGTGCGTAGTGTTTATCAAATGCTTACTAGCAATGAGAGTCATACTTTGCATGCGGCTTCCGATTTAATTTGGCACATACAGGTGCCCACAAAGGTGACTATTCTTTCTTTGCGACGTTTTCGTAAAAGGTTATTGACTAAGGACAATTTGGTGGTGCGCGGTATTGTTAATCATTACGCGTAGTTGTGCTTGAATGGGTGTGGCGAAGCTGAAACGACTCAACATTTATTTATTTCTTATAACAGATTTCAAGACCTTTGGTACTTAGTCTGAGATTGTATAGGTGTTTTCACTGCTGAACCTTTTTGTATTTCTGATCACTTTGTACAATTTACTCATTCGACAGGTGGCTTGTTTGTGCGACGTTCTTTTACGCAGCTCCTTTGGCTCTCTTGTGTTTTGGTCATGTGGACTGAACATAACAATCGTCTTTTCAATCACAAGGAGAATTCGATCAATCCGTTGCTGCATAATTTAAAAATCCATTCTTATTGGTAGATTAAGGCTGCTAATGCTAGCTTTATGCTAGGTGTTCAACGTTGGTTGTCGTGCTCGCTTGTATGTTTGGGTATCGATTAGTTTATTTGCCTTTTTGTTATTATTTTGTGAGGACTTTGTTGTAAACTTTAGTTGTTTTCTTTAGTGCATCTTGTGCTAGAGAAGCTTCTACTTCTGGTGTTAATATAATTCCATTTTTGCTTGTTATATAAAAAAAAAATTACCAACCAACCTAAGTGGGTTGCAAAATAAAATTGAAATTAATTTGATTTTAAATTTATTTTATTTCCTATATAGAAATTATATACTATGATATTTTGCAAATTGATATTCTTATTAATTCGAAAAGGTTAAACGAATTTCTCATCTTATAGTGGAGAAATGAAAAATTTGAGTTCGAACACCAATCTCTGCATATATAATGCAAAGTCCATATGATCTGAGTTATACTCATGGGAATGATCCTTGGTTATTTAATAGTTGAGTATAGTTATTTTATTTGTGGTGGTGTCTGGGGTTCGAATCCCCGACCTTGCATATATTATGCATTGTCCTTACCAACTAAGCTAAATTCATGTGGACTACGTATAATTATTTTTTTGATATAATGTATACATTTATTTTGCAATTTTAAAATTCTTTGGAGAGTGTTTTTGTAACGAAAATTGGGAAGCTATATCTATACTACATATAAATAAAATAATCTCTTTCAACTCTTTTGGACTGAATTTTTCTCTTTTCAAAGATGCCCTCAATTTTCAATACAAATAACACATGTAACAAATAGATAAAAATAAATTTAAATATTAAAAAAATGTAACAAACCCGATATATATATATATATATATATATATATATATATATATATATATATATATTTCAGGTATTTTTTTTCCTTTATCATTTAAAAAGTGTAACAAGATAGATGAGTATATTTATACTTACTTTTTCATTATCCCAATCATACCTTAAACAAATTTTTCTATAATAAAGATTATTGTTGGTGTCATTAAAAAAAAGAATTTAGATTATGTTTTTTTTTATACTGTTGGTGTTATTGAAATAAATAATCTGGTAAGCTTGGTTTTTTGGTGGTGTCTGGTTAGCTTGATTTGTTATACCTCGAAAGCAACAAACATTTATATTTGTAGTTTTAATCAAAATCAAAATTTCATAAAAAACATCATTCATAATTTTCAAACGCTATCTCAATAAAAAGAGTGTCCGTCTTTTCGCTACTACAGAATAAAATAAAATACAATTCCCACTCATGAATGATTGTGATATTATACTTCACTCCTCTCTTATTTTAAAGAACACACCGTCCTATCTTGAGAGGTAATAATATGATATATTTAATCCATTTTAAATTTTGTAGTTAAAGTTTGTACATCATGTAATCGCAATATAGTTAGAATGTACTCTTTGTCTAACTGTTAATAAAATTAGCATTTTTATAATAGTAATAACAATAATAATAATAATATTGTGTTTGTGTACCCCTAAATTTATTTTGTGTTTGTGTAGTTTAAAAAATATGTTTTCCTTAAAGTAAATAATAAAAGACTTAAATGCATTTTTTTCTTTATGTTTCAAAACATTACGATTTTAGCCCCCTTTAAAAAAAGAAAGATATTTTAACCCTCAATTTTAGCCCCTTTTGCAAAACCCTGATTTTAATCAAGTCAAAGTCTATGTGGCATGTCACTTAAGTGATTTGGCAGACAACTGTTTATTTTTATTTATAAAAAAAAATAGAAAAGTCACGCGTGTATTTCTAGAATTAAAACAAAAAAAAAAAGGAAAGAAAAAAGATACAAGCACATGATCTTCTTTTTCCCGATTTCCCTCACCTATTCTTCTTCTTCCTTGAACCCAGAGAACAAAAACCTTAAAAGTCCAATTACTCATTCAACCAAGATCCAATTCTTTATCAATCCAAAGTCTAATTCAATAACAAAATCCAACTTCGAATTTTCAGAACCTTCATAACATTTCATTCAACCGTGATTTTTGAAGAAGAAGTTGAGAACTGAATCTTTTTTTTTTGTGTGAACACTGCTGCTGCTGTCGGATGCCTTTGTCTCTGCAAAAATTGAGATCCAGAGGTTTGAAAAACATCTTTTGCGTATGTTTGCCTGTGTTTTTGGTAAATAATACTATTAGTTTTAAAATGTTACTTGCAGGATCAAACTAGAAATCCTAGGGCATGTTGTGCAATCTTTTTCTAGAAAATGTTTGGATGTTCATCATATTCATAGTTTGCTTTATGAACAAGATGAATAAAATTGCTTTTGTATAAAGATAACTGCCTTTCGACAGAAATCAGTGAAGGAATGCTAGTGAAACTTAAAAATGCAGAAAGGAAAGAAACTTAAATAAAAGTAAATTGCATTGCATTAATTTAAAGAATGGTTCAACAAATCATTACATACATTCTGACTCGTTTCTCTACGTTGGTACTTTGAGTGTATGAATTATGTAAATGCGATTTGTGACCCGTTTTACCTATGAAAAACTACTATATACATAGAGAAAATAAATGCAAAACTAAACTGCTAAGAACTACATATCTTCGACAGGAAACTGCATGTCTTCCACGTGGCTGGCCATTTGAAACCATCTTTTCTACAATCTATCTGCATGTCGAATTACAGCTTCTATCGAACGTTTTCAATATTTGTCAAACCCGACAACTTCCAATATGGACTTAGAGAATTTCGCAGCTTTAAACCTTACTTTACCTGTCTAATATACACAAGATAAAATACTAGGTAACATCGTCACAAAAGAACCCATTGTTTTTGGAATTTGGAAGCTCTGAGTGAGAATTCCAGTAAGAATCTGAATTTATGGATAAGGTAAGAGGTAAGACATAACAAATGGGTGCGAAGGAATGGTAGTGGTCAGGAATGTGAGCTTTGATTTTGATAAAATTTTATAGAAACCCAAATTTGTAGATATGAATTTATGTTTGATTTTGAGTCTGTTTTCTATTTGTGTTTTTGGTGTGGTGGTTGAAGCCTCTAGTTTAGCTAATAAGTTTTTGATGATGTTTATTTAAGATTATATGCGTTTGTTGTTTGGTTATGTTCATTAGTTGTGTAAAAGCACCCTAGAGGATCAGGAGTTCATAAACATAGTAACTTATCCCTTCTCTATTCATGTTGCATTTCATGTGTCCTAGAAAAATTGCATTTGCTCTCCGGTTCTTAATGAATCGATTCAAACAAGGCTTGAATCGATTCATGTGTATGTCAAAATTGACATGATGCTCTCGGGTTCCATATGATTCGTATCATTCTCACAGTGAATCGATTCAAGTATGAATCATTTCATTTTCTGTTTGAATCGATTCATCAATCTCTCTGACCTTGTCTGAATCGATTCATTCTCTTTATGAATTGTATCAATCTCCTTCTGGGCATCTTGAGTCGATTCAAATATCTCTTGACACGTTCCATCTTGCATCTGTTTTTCTCTCCTTCCTGTTTTGTCTTATATGGTTTGAATCGATTCATTAAGTTACTGAATCGATTCACTCAGTTACTTTTCTGCGAAAATTTAGTCTTATCACCTCTTTCTATAAATAGTCTCCTCCTCATAACTCTCATTTTATTGAATCATTTGCAACTATTCTCTCTAGGCCTCAAAAACTCATTGTTCATATATTCTTCAAGATTAAACACTTTTTCTTAAAATCACTTTGTTCTTTGAGTGTATAGATTCTCTAGGGTGCTAGTAGGGATTGTAAATTGGTTCTCTCAAGAAGATTGATTGGGCTTAATCAAGGCTTCATAGGAAGTGAATAATCTCATTCCACCTCCAAAGGACTTGGGGGTCTTTCTAACCGTTCTTGAAGTCGAAGGGGGTTTATTTGCCGGACGTAGCATTGAAGACTCGAGTGAAGAGTTCGAAGGAGTGCACGGGTAATTCAAGGATCCGAAGATTTAAGAAGCACCAAATTCAAGGGGTACTTGAAGTTTGGGGGTGTGTTTTACATAGGAGTTGAAGAATTAGGGCTTTAATTTGAAGGAACTCTTCTAAACATTGTAATCAACATTTGTTACATAGTGGATGACCTTGGTGAAGGCATACTTCATCATGTAGAGTAGACGTAGCCCTTAGCGAGGACGGAAAAGGGTGAACTACTATAAACTCCAGTGTTCTCTCTCTTTCCCTATCCTTTTACTTTTCAATATAGCTTGTGATTAATTGAATAATTAATAGGTTAATTGCTAGTATTGATCTAAGTAGTTTTTCATTGAAAATTGACCTAATTCATTGAGTTAGGTTTCATACAATTTGCTTAGATCAATTGATTGCAAAGTCTATTCAATTCTTCAATTACATTTTCATTTGCATTGTATTTTTGAATTGATAGCATATTATTCTTGTTCATATGTTTGGTTTGAAATTGTGTATTATTTTGTACCTTGTTCAAGGATTGTTAATAATTGATTGTGCAAAAAGATTTGTATCGTGAATCTCTCAATTCCAAGATAAAATCTTATTCCACATATATTTGCTTTTTGTTGATTCATTGATTGTGATTGTTCAAGCAAATTTCAAATAGTCAATTTCATTAAAATCCATTTTTATCAAATCTCCGGAAAACTTTTTAAGAAGCTATTCACCCCCCTCTAGCTTGGTAATCATCTAGCTATATAGACCAATAGTGGTAGTGAGTTTGGTTGTGTTAGTAAAGAGAAGATGAAAGAAAGACAAGTAAATGGTGATGTTGGGTGAAGAAGATGAACAAGAAGATAAATAGATGGATAATCATGATATATGAGTTTGATGAATTGCTGGGTTTTTTCTTGAGAATGATAAAAATGATTGATGAAGAAAGAAAGGGTTGGAGAGCAGGAATAATTGCTTCTCACGTGTCCCATTCCTTTTCTCTTTTTTTAATTAATAAAATACACATGTGGATTTTATTTATTTTTTAATTCAAAAATTACACATGTGGCATCCATGTCACTCAAGTGAGGTGCCACGTATGCGTTGATCGGGTCAAAATTGACTTATTGCAAAAGGGGCAAAAGTTGGAGGTTAAAATATCCATTTTTTTAAAGGGGACTAAAATCACAATTTTTCAAAACATAGGGGGAAAAAGTGCATTTAAGCTATAATAAAATAAAGGAAATCTTTATGACATTTTTCAAGGAAACAAATATAGAAATTTTGTGGCGAAAATTTATGAATTTAACTCAACTATATATAGAAGTTTCAAAATCATTGTTTCGATACAAACTATTGTTTTTATTTTTCCTAATACTCTTAAGACACTTGTTGGTATGACTTAAAATGATGTTTAGTCATGTTTAGAAACACTGTTTATTTGAGGGCATGCACATCATTTTAGAAAATGAAATGAAACATCGTATTTTATCCCTCATTGTGGTTCAAACTCTTAACTTTTAACACTTTTAATATCTTACCTCAACCAAGTGAGGCAAGGAAGAGATTAATTTAAAACCATTATTGCCAAAATTGAAAACCATCGTCTTAATGAAATTTCAAGTGGTATACTATCTATCAAGCACTATATTTAAGACAATTCAGTTTGGTTAAGTCACCCAAGTTTTTGAGGCGGTTAATGAAGTTAACCTCCAATTTTCATTCCATTTTTGTATAGATAGAGATATATAAATAAACAAATAGACATATCACAAGAATACAAACCATTTTAAAACTTATCTCAAATCTGATAATAGCTGGCAAACCGAGATCACTTGATTACTTTAATAAAACCGACATAATATAAGTTATTAAACTCCAGATTAGTATCAAGTGTACTATAAAATATCTCTAAAAAAACAAAATCATATGACTAATGTAAATATAACCTCATAGATAGAGGTTCTGTAATCAGAAAACTAAGTCTATGTTGATAAAAAAAAACTAAGCTAAACCTAGTAATGGAAGTTTCCAGCACCGGAAGTTCTAAAACCTACGATCGTTTGAAAGAACTGAAGGCCTTTGAAGAAACAAAAGCCGGTGTTAAAGGTCTTATTGATTCCGGCATCACCAAAATACCAAAAATATTCGTGATGCCGGAAGAAATCGCCAACACCAACACCACCCGAATTTCCGGCGAACTGACCTCAACACAGTTTAGCATTCCTGTAATAGACCTTAATGACATCGTCGAAAAACGCTCCGATGTTGTTGCGGTAATCCGACAGGCAGCTGGAACAGCTGGGTTTTTCCAAGTGGTGAATCATGGAATACCGGTGAAACTATTGGAGGAGATGATGGCGGCGGTGCGTGAGTTCCACGAGCTTCCACAAGAGATGAAGGCTGAGTATTTCACTAGGGATGGGCATAAAATGAAGAGAGTGGTGTATAGATCCAACTTTGATCTGTATCAGTCAAAGTTTGCTAATTGGAGGGATACACTATCTTGTGTGATGGGTCCTGAACCTCTTGATCCACAAGAACTGCCTCCTGTCTGTAGGTATGTTGACTTTTATGATTGGTTTTTTTTATTTTGGTTCTTGAAAATTTTGTTTATGTTGGAATTCATCACTCATATATCATGATCTAAATTGAAAACAAACTTATAACATTTCATTAATTAGTCTGACATTTTAAACAGTACCTGAAAGCTAACCGACAATAAAGTGGTCTTAGTTAACTTATTAACGACCTGATTTGCTTATCTCTGTACAAACTCAAATGGAATTACACATGTCAAATTTGACAAGGACAACATGCTCATCATTAACAACATATCTATTCAAACCTTGTTTAGGTGTTTTGCAAAGGATGCAACAACATTGCATTTGCATCTCTCTGCATTGTCGTTTTCGTCCAAGACACATTACCATTTTTGTTTTTGTTTTGAGGAACACATTACCATGTTAATAGTTGGAGTTGTTTACTGAAATGTTCTAGACGCTTTCCATTCGGCCACGTATATGTTTAAAGGGAAATATTAACGAGTATTTCTGGACACTCTTTAAGCACTTTAAATGGTAAGTTTTTAATGAAAAGTTGTATAATAAATGCATTGGAAATTGTAATAGTTGACTTTTAAAAATATAGTTACTAAATTTGAGAGTGCTTCGGAGACACTCGTTAACAAGACCCATGTTTAAATATTGGATCGGTCGTCATCCATTCGGCCAAAATACTCGGTTATGTGTCATTGGTGGAACTAGTATTGATGATCACTAGTTGAATTGAAAAACTCGGCAAAATTGAATTGTTTTTTTATTTTTACTTTTTTATATATAATTAATTTAATTAAGTTTATTTAATTTAAGGATACGAAATATAAATATTTTCTGTTTGTATTAAAAAAATAAATATTTTCTGTTTATATGTATCATATTAGCATCGAGTTTTTTCTTGAGGGGAATAGCATCGAGAGTTGATGACCTAAGTACCTTCAAATCAAATGTAATAATTCTTAAAAAATAAAATGATGGTTTAATTATTTCCTTAAAAGATAGAGTTATATGCATCTATGAACTCGTGCTTGATGGGTGTGATTTCCATAAGGTAAATAATATTCCTTTCAAAAGAAATTAGGTAAGTTATTTACTTATATTGAGTATGATTGTATACCCATATCTCGAAATTTGTTTAACATATGAAAATCAGTTAATATAAAAATACAACAAATAAAATTTTATGGGTATCTTGTGTTCACCTAACAAGAAAAATAAGGTATTTAGGTGGATTAACATTTTTAAATGCTTAATAATATCCTTCTAACAGCTGTGCATTTTGTTAAGTATCATTTCCAATTGGATGACTAATAAGCATCGAGAGTTGATGACTTGAATTCGTTGAAATAAACTGTGATAGTCCTATGAAAAAAAAAAGTGAATGGTTAATTTCTTTCAAAAAATTGTTGTATGGACCGATGAACTCATGTTTGATTTCATGAGCATGTGAATAATTGATATTACTTCATAAATGTGAATAATTTTTTTTTAAGAACATAAATATAAATAATATACTTGATTTACTTCTATTTTCTTTTCTTGTGCACGGCATATGAATGGTAGTCTAAGGTGTCAACACAAATGAGAATTATTTTCTCTATAATGATTCTTTTGTGTTTCATTTTTGCTTAAATACTTGGAATCAAAAGTAATGTGTAGAAGCAACCGCTAAATGTGCTTTGGGTCTTAGAAGGGATCACACTACGATTTGGAGCAGTTTGGTGAACTGTGCAACCTTCTTAAGAGAGTGCAAAGCAAATTCCAAGTGTTTTTGTAGATATTTATATCACCATTTTGTGACAACTTTTGAAAACCTCTCTCATTCATACTCTTATTATATTCTTATTCTTTCTATATTGTTTTTGACCTATAAAAAGAAAGAAGAAGAAGGTTGATGACCCAAAAGTTATCACAAGATGGTAGTACAAATATCATTACTCTCTTTTTCGAGTGTATGAAGTCGAGATCAATGAGATTCGATTTTAGCATTGAAGGTGGGGTGTGTCATTTGGTAAGATACACCAATCATATTAGAGAGGAGTGGTGACGTATTTTACAAACCATGTCTCGGTTACTCAGTCGGAACATCCTAAATTAGATGGAGTGGATTTTTCGTTACTATTAGAAGAAGAGGATTGAATTCTGATTGCCTCATTTGCACCAAAAGAAATTGCGAGGTAGTGGTTTGAGTGATGTAAATAAATATCGGGTCCGTATGATTTTAACTTTGCTTTTATTAAGGCTTTTTTGAGTTTGTTGAAAAGAGAGGTCAGACTAACTTTACTTTTGTTAAGGCTTTTTCGAGTTTGAATGAATATTTGTTTTAGCAATAATTAGGCCAACATATAAATATCCAACAATCTCCCCCTTCAGCAAGTTTTTGGCTAAAACAATCTTTGTATAAATCTTCAAAATACCAAGAACTTGCATCGATAGGACAAAAGAGCGAGAGATCATTTGGTCATACCTTCTTCCACTTTAACATAAGACTTTAGCGCGAAAGAAGATAACATAAGAACTTCAATATTATTTAAAAAGAACAACTTAAAAAATAATGCACAGATGGACATGTTGAGACATCATCCAGCACATCAGAAGCATATGCAGCGGAATAGAATAGAACCCAGCCTCACATATAATATCAGGAGAAATAAACTCCACAAAGAGAAATAAACTCTCATTCATTTATCAGCCCATGGAGAAATAAACTCCCGAATAAAATGCATCAGAGAAAATATAAATTTCTCAAATTATCAGGATGTTAGAACATTTGGTAAGACATCAGTTCTCCAGAACTCACACACCCATATGCATTCAGTCATCAAGCTCATACTAGCATTAATTATGTAATCATGCATCATCAGGCTAGTAAACAGAAAAAGCTCCCTCGCAATGGTAGCTCAGAAAAAAATTATGCTCCCCCTCAGACAATACTTTTTTAATGAACATGCATAATTAAAAAAAAAAAAACAACAAATACCTCATTCCTTAGATCTGTCCATAAGTCCAGAATTTATCTTCCCTGGAGCTCACCCAATAGTAGAACAGGGTGCCTGCTCTGATACCAATTGAAATTTCGGCAAGCTAGCTTCCTGATGTTTTAACGATATTTCAACATCGGGCTAGCAATAAACAAACAGAACAAGGAAAATATAAATGACAAAAACGTAAATGGCACAAGTTATTTGTTAACACAGTTCGGTGACAAACACACCTGCTCTAGGGGCTACCAAGTCAAGAAGGAAATCCACTAGTGTAGTCCTAGTTCTAAGTTCTCAGCAAACTCCAAGTTTACAACTTATCACCTAGCTACTATCTGTATTGACTTCAACCTATGAACTCCTAGATCTGAGATCTCATCTCACTTCCACTCAATCACACAATCCGTGATTACATTGAATAGAATCAAGGAGGAGATACACTCCAATAAACACAGTCCTAAACTTGTATCAAGGATACACAAGAAAGGCTCACAATTAACACAGACTCAAAACCCTAAAAATATAATTTTATCAATTGATGGTTTTGATACAACTTAACTACAGGTCATGCTCAGTGCATCGAGATGATACAAAGAGAGGCTCACAAATAAAGCATAAGGCTTAACAATGAAACCCTAAAAGACTTAATTCAATAACCTTGAATTGGTGAATAAAACTAGGGTCTGAGTCTTCCTTATATAGTCATTTAGCAGCATGGGCTTTTTCATCATAGGTTAAAAATCAGCAGACCAAATTATATATTCAGTCTCTACAATTTCTAGGAGAAAATATATTATTTCCTTAAATGTTGCAACAACATTCTTAAGAAACACGGTAAAGCTAGACCGCCTCTGCAACTTCTAGAAACACACGTCTCTTGGACCACAAGTCACGTGAATAATATCTTCATAGAATCTTCTGTGATTGCACGCAAAAATAAAACATCCAAGAAAGCGATACAAGGCACAAAATCAGGGCACACTGAACCGTACCAACATGTTGGAACATCGTATCCAACATTTTGCATGAATATTTGTTTTAGCAATAATGAGGCCAACATACAAATATCCAATACAATATGTTCCTTAGGGATCGATTTCGTTGCTTTTTCTCAATATGCCATGAAAATGAGGTTGAGTTGAGGGAGATGACGGTCTTAGAAGGGAGTTTGTGGACGATGATTTTCACCTTGTCGAGGAGGTTGTTTATATTGGAGGAAGAATTATTACAACAACTCTTGGGTTGTTTGTCGGGCTTATCCTTGTTTACGAAGGAAGATAAGTAAGTTAGGGGCCTAGACAACATATGAAATTTCATAGTCAAATCAACATATTTTTATCTAGAAAAAGAGAAGTTGAATGGCATAGAGTTTGGTCCTTCAGAGTCGTTTGTGTTCCATCATCTTTGTAAAAGTTTGGCTTCGTCCAAGGTGATTGCTTTCTCTAGGATTTTTTTTTCACATAACTGGATGCCAATGAGCAGGGGTGGCCCTGAGGGCGGGCGAAAGGGGCGGTAGCCCATGGCATCATTCTCTTCGGGGCACCAAGATTATTATTTTTACTTAATAGTTGGTACTATATAAATATATTTATTTGAAAAAATTATACTTTTAGTCCCTTAACTTAATTTCAGGTAACAATTTGATCCTTTATCATTTTTTTCATTTCAATTTTGTCCTTTTGATTCATTTGCATAGATTTCCAAGCTTCCAATATAATATTCATACGAAAACATAGATGAAAGACCTTGAATTTGAAAATTTAGAGGCCATAAGAAAATAAATATATGAGTTTTAAGCTTGAAAATCTATATGCAAATGGCTTAAATGGACAAAATTAAAATGAAAAAATATATATAAAGGACTAGACTGTTACCTGAAATCAAGTTAAATGACTAAAATGTAATTTTGCCTAATTCTTTTTAACTCGCTCTAAGTAATTCTATTGAAAATACATTTTTGGAGAACCATTGATTATGAATGAATATTCTGCAAAAAAAAATGTAAGAAGAAAGTCGTTTAAATAATTAAAAATGCATAATTTTATTAATTAGCCCAGGGCTTCAAAAATTTAGGGTCGGCTCTGCCAATGAGAGGAAATCTAGCGCATCACCAAGTACTTGTGTTCGAGATGTCCACAAACTTTGTTCATTATGTTGATACGGTGGAGACATCTCTTCATCTATTTTTTCCATGATTTTACTTCAAAGGTGTGGAAAGAGGTATTTCGGTGGCTCATATTAGTTATTAAGCTTGTTCCTACTATTTGAATGTTTATGTGAGATGACTAGAGGTAAGAAAGAGAAAAAGGGTTTTGGTTGATTAGGCATTCCATGATTACTTAGAAGATTTGGAAATCTAGGAATGATTTTATTTTTGCAAATGGGATAATTGATCCAAAGTAGCCAGTTGATAATATAAAATCTCTTATCGTGGTGTTAGGGGATAAATAGATTGAATATTCCTCATTTGACTATTCTATGAGTGGTATTTAGACCCTCATATATATATGCTGCTAGATTATTTTCTACAGTTTCAAACTACTTTGGGTCTGGTTTTTATATTGCAAGGAATGTTTTGTCTTTGTCACGAGGTAGTGGGGTTTGTCCTTTAGTGTTTGGAGGTGCAATTTGATGGTTCTCTTCGTTTAGACGTTTTAGTTTTTTTTTCTTGGAATTTTGTGTCTGTTTTTACAGGACATTTATATTTTTGTGTGTTTTTAAAGGACATTTGTTTATGAGGTGTAGGTAGTCAACATGACTTAGCATGTCATGTCTTTATTTAGCTCTTTTTATTGTTGCCTGTTTATTAATCCTTGTAATTTTACTCATTCTAGTAACGTTGTGTGATCGGACTAAGACCTATTAATATATTTTTCTGATTAAAAAAAAACTACGATTTTCCCCACCTAAAATATCTAGTTAACTATTTTTTTTTTGTGTTTTGATTTTGTGATTACATTTAATTTGTAGGGATGTAACAATGCAGTACTATAAACAAGTTCAAGAATTGGGGAGTCTTGTTTTTGAACTATTATCAGAAGCACTTGGACTCAAGGCTAACTATCTTGAGGGCATGGATTGTACAAAAGGGCATATAATTAAATGTCACTATTATCCACCATGTCCAGAGCCTAATCTCACTATGGGAACTACCAAACACTCTGATCCAGATTTCCTTACGTTTTTGCTTCAAGATCACATTGGTGGGCTCCAAGTTCTCAGCCCTAATGGGTGGATTGATGTTATTCCTGTTCATGGAGCTTTGTTAGTAAACATCGGGGATTTGCTACAAGTAAGTGCTTTATTTATTTTTAACATTTTACAGCGTAATGAGTCTGGTTCATGAATGACTTATCTTTCTAAAATTCATTTTATGTAGTCTAAAAGGATAACCAAAAGAAATTAAAGAAAGGGTGGTATTGAAAATGTATTCCATTGCATTACATGAAAGTCTTATATGATTTGTATTTTACTAGAAATCTTTCTTGGTGATTCTCATAGAAAAAATTACTTAGAGTTTTAATATTTCATCATTTTAAATCTATATGTTTGGTTTTATCATTTTAGACTAGAAAAAGTTAATATATCGATGGAAATTTAGAGAAGAAAAAAGGTAAAATATTTAATTTTGTTGTCAGTGTTTTGGACGTTGAATTCAACGACTATTTTTTATTCTTTTTGCAATAGATCAATTGCACATTGTTGGCATTAAGCATATTCTTTTACTATTATGTCAAAGTAATGAGGTGTGGTAGAAGGTAGGAATTACATGGTTATATTAAGTGTGTGATCATATGTAGTACACTTCAGTTTGTTATCTTGTTGTTGAGGTAATTATAAGATAATATTAATTTGTTATCATTAATGAAGGGTTAAATACGTGAGAGCTCATATTAAATTTAAATAACTTCTGGATATGTGGAACAACGTAAGCACGTCGATGCTTCTATAATCCTTATTTGTAGGGGTGTTAGTTTCTCAAGATGATGTCATAGGTAATTTTCCACTTTGCTTTATCTTTTTGGTTGAGGTGAGAACCTTGAACATTCCTTGTGTATGTACCTTATTATTGGACATATTTGTTCCTTTCAAAGTGGCTTCGTTCCTTGACGGTCCATGACATATTTAGGTTGGACTTGTAGGCCTATACCATTTACATCTGATATGTATAAACATCATATTATCTAATTAAGAAAATATCAAAGGAATACAAACTTTACAAATAAAAAAAATATGTCCTACCCCTAAAAAAAAATAAAAAAAATTATGTCCTAATAATTAAGAAAGTATTTCCTATGTTTTTATATCAATACTTATATTTATCAACACAACTATGATCATAACCTGTATCTTAATTTTATTTACTTTGTTATCCATAATAATAACGAATATTATATGTTTGACCTAAGAGACATATCATAGATGGCTATGAACAATAAAGTAAGTCAACATTATTCACTAAGCTAAATAAAATTTGATTATGCATAGTTCTACCAATGCATGTAATGGAATCCCTATGTGTTTCAGTGTTTGCATGACATAAAATGTATTTACTCGTATGAAGAAATTATTTGTCAAACGAGGATTTTATTTTTGAATATTGCAGCTAATATCCAATAACATATTTAAAAGTGTGGAGCACCGTGTGCTGGCAAACCATAATAAATGCCCCAGAATATCAGTGGCGTGCTTTTTCGCTCTCGATTTCTATCCAACAACAAGAATGTATGGTCCAATTAAGGAACTATTGTCAGAAGATAATCCGGCAATTTATAAGGAAATTACACTGAAAGAATTTGCCACTTACTATGATAACAAGGGACTTGATGGGAATTCTGCTCTTCCCCATTTTATGTTAAAGCACTAATTATGGAAATGTAAGTATGATTATTATAAATCTTTAATTTATCAAACCTATCATCCCTTACCTTAAAAAAAACTTTCCATACCTTATCTTTCTTGGTTTTAGTATTTTATTTTTGTATTAATTAACAATATGTGTTTTAGAAATTTAAGATTTAGTTCATCTTTGTTATCGTGAAGTGGAGTAAGAATCAAGATTAGAAACATAAAGGAGGGCAAGGATTAAGTTTGCTACAACATAGATCCAAGTTGAGATAATTTATATCATAGTTGTTCGTGTTCTGTAGAATGGTTAGATTGCTTTTGTTTTGTGGTACTGTTCATTTTGTGAGTGGACTTGGATTTGGAAGGTAAGTATACATTGAAAATGTGTACTCTTTTGCATTTTTCTTAAGAGCTCACATTGTTCTAAGGGGTAAAAATATGCAATCCATTAAAGATAAAGTAAAAACATTTCGCCTTAGAAGATGCAATCCAACTACACGACACTAATTTGACGTGGTTTACTAGGCCATACCAGTCGTGAATTCCACGATTAAAGATAATTTTATTCCTATGATCAAACCTTTGAAATCTAGAACAAATATCTTAAATTCCTTAGATTTTTCCATCTTACAATTGCTCCATGCTGTAAAAAGTGATGCATTGTATCTTGAGTGAAAGCTCTGTTTATTTTCATCATATATGCTATAAGAATACGAGCATTAGAAAAACAAATGATGAAAAATTCCATGAGCTTCGTTGAAATAAAACACATAGGAAGTCTCCTTAATCATCCATTAAATCGCGTGAAGTTAGTGCAGTTCTTATGAGTACACTATCATGGAACAACCTCCACGCAAAAATGCGAACTTTCGATGTATAAAAACTACACCAAACACCTTTAAATTCTTTGGACATATTTGGGTTAGATAGCTCAGGCTGGCTCGCCTACAACAATATGTTATAGCTAGATTTGACACTAAAATCAACAATGGTATCATGTTTCGAAATCCGTTTATCCAAAGCCAATTTGTTTGGGGATACACCTGTCAATATAGACATCAAATAAACCATCCTCCCAAGAAAAAATATTTTTATTCCAACATGTTACACTTTAATTTCAAACTCATGATTCGAGCAAAGGAGCGGTTCAAGGCTAAGGCGTATCAAGGACGCTAGATCAATTGTCAAAGATAATTATCAGTCTCGCTTGAAGGATCCCAAATTCTACAATTTTCAAAAACTTTCACATGGAGATTGTCCAAGAAGTCTCAAGGCAAGTAGTTGTTCTTTCAAAGCACTAAATGATTCAAATTCATAAAAGAAGTTATAAAGAAAGTTTTCTTTGGAAGTTATAAGACACTTGGCATACATGCCTTGTAGTAGTTAGTTATTTTATTTTCTATATAATTTAATCTCAAACTCCATGCAAAATTTGCATTCGTTCGACAAAACTACACATACTAAAAACACATTCGTCCTCACATGATAATACTCTTCCCGGAAACGCTGAAAGAACGATGTGTAAAACTCACCTATAACTAACACACACACACACACACTAAGGGATATATTAAAAAACTCGCACACTTGTGCATCTACTTTTTCTTTATCGTTTTTACTTTTATATATTAAAAAACTCGCACGTTTCTTCGATTCACAACTTTAGTCTTTTTACACGTAAACCTATCAACTAAGAATGCCTGATGAGACATTAATTTGAGATAGTTGTGACAAGTTTTTTGTTTCAGAAATGCGTAAAAAATATAGCATGGCTCCTCATAAAAGAAGAAACACTTACGGTAATTACAATTGGAATGAGGATGAACCAGATTTATGTTTCCCTCTTAGTGTATGTTGGTCCAATTCATAAAGGGGAATTACCTTTGAATTATGTTGTTAGTCAAATCGGGACTGATTTTTTGATGAGTCTATCCATTCAGAAGATAAATGCTACATTATAACCATATGGGTAACCATCATGATACATTCCTCCCATGATGGGAATTCGTTACACTTCAAAATTCAAACTTATATTTGCAATAAAGCACATTTCGAGTAAAGGAGTAGTTCAGAACGAAGACATATTAAAGAAGTTTTACAACCATCGAAGATAACTACTTGTTTTGCTTGAAGGATTCAAAGTTCTACAACTTTTGAAAACTACCATCTGAAATTGCTCAAGAAGTCTCAAGGCAAACAACTATTCCCTCTAAGCGCCAAATATTCAAATTCAAAAAAGAAGTATCTTGCAATAGTAGTTCCAAGAGGATAAAATACACATGATGTGCATGCATTACATTAGTTAGTTTATTTTTAGGCTAAATAATGTTTCCCCGATCATTTGGGTGAGTTTTTATAAAAAAAAACTTGAATTTTTTTATAGACCCTCTTGCCATTTAAAGATTCCATAAAATACAACCTTGATTCCATCTGACTGTGAAACTTAAGTAACGGGATCGTTTGCTGAATAAATTAATTTATTGTTTTTTTTAAATCCAATAACACTTTTTTGAAGAAAAGAAAAGAGAAATAAGATGAAAATAAAGAGATTTGGGAAGAGTTATGACCACAGGTCTAAAAAAAACAATTAATATTGAACTCAGCTCAAATTTCAGCATAAAAAAGTAATAATTATGACCACAGTTCAAATTTCGACCCTAAAAATGAAAAATTTATCATGACATGACCCAATTCAAAATTCATATTACAGAAGCAAAATTAATGAAAACTCAGTTTAAATTTCATCGTTAAAAAAATAAAAATTAATCATCACCAATTTCAGATTACACTCTAAACATACAAAACCAATTAAAACTGAAAATTCAATCAAAATCTAGTCCTAATTTTATTCCAAAAACCTGAAAAAACAATAATCAAAACATATATACGGTTTAAAATTCAGTTGTACATGTGAAGTGCCATGAGATTCCCTAAGAAAAATCTTATTTATAGCTCTACGATTTTTAGAAGAAAGAAATTAATGTGTAATAAAAAACTAGGAAGTTGTGGTTTGCTTGTATTTCGTCTTTTAAATGTTAAAGAACATGCGAAAGCGATGTTAAATACATTAGCGTACGTAATGTAATTCGTGAACATGTTAGAGTGATTTGACCAAATATGTGATAGTGCAATGATTTTTTACAAACCAAAGTTTTTTTTATTGATGATTCTCCAACTTAAATTGATTATAGTCATGCTTATTGTTTATATTCAATCGTGAAGTCTGATTATCAAATATGTGCTTATTATGTAGAAAGGATTGAGATGCACGAATCCTTTTGCTTTTGTATAAATTTTGAGAAGATTTGTTTAGTTTAATATGAATGGGGGAGACTTGTGTTTGCTGATTTATGAAGGAAGATGAATGCAAAATTAATGGAGAAGATGATGTAAAATAATATTGTAGGTTTAAAATTTTTTTTCCTTTTCCGTTTATGACATGTAAGTGAATTACATGTGTACCTAAAAAAATATTTAATTACACATTCAACGTGTCATTTAAGTCTTTCTATAAAGTCAGTTGCATTGAGGGTTCAAAATGAAAGAATATCGAAATGGCAATGGAGAATCTGCAACTTTTTGATTTACAAGGGGGTAAATCAAAACTCACAGAAACGGCAGGGGGTAAAAATTATTTAACCATCTGATAGCACTCTATTTCTTACTTTTTTCTAGGCTTAATACATTGTTTGGTCCCTTAACTTATTTTCGGTTTTCACTTTGGTCCCTTAAGTATAATGTGTCTCAATTTGGTCCCATAAATTTTCTACCGTTTACTATTTTGGTCCTTTTCGTTAGTATTTTGCATAATTTGTTAACTCATTTCCACGTGTCAGTTAAGATACTTGATCAACGGTTGGATTTAAAAAGCACATGATATACCGTAGACTCACAACATATGATAACAACAAATTCTCCATCACCATCAACAATTTCTTTCTCTATGAATCTAATTCCATCAACACAAACAACAACAATTTCTTCATCACCATCAACAACAACAACAAACTTTTCAACAACCACAAACATCCCAATCTCAATTTCAACAACAATAAATTCTAAAAACAACAGCAACAATAACAACAACAAACTTAACATCAAAATTTTCATCAATCAGTCTCTTCACACTTCCATATTCATCCATGTAAAAAATAAAAAACGAAAAATAAAATATGAAAACCTAGAAATAATAAAAATACAAAACTCTATCTTCATCTTCTTCTCATATATGCCATGTGTGAAGAACCCATAAATAACAAATTTCTTTCTCTATGATCAAGTTATTGTTGTTATTGCTGTTGTTGTTCATGGTATGCCATGTGTGAAGACTAGAAGAAGGGAAGAATGGAGTAATTGTATGCTTCTGGTTCATAAATTGTTGAGTTTTTGCAGAAATTAAGTGGTGGTCGCCGGTGAAAGTTCTCCAATCCCAAAATAGATATAGGGGGTTTGTTGCAGACATCATGGGGAAGAGGAAAATCATATTAGTTTTTTAAATGGAGATTTGTGGTGGCCAGAAAGTAAGAGAGAAGGTGGTGGTTAGGGTTTTTAAAATCTTACTAATTTAATAATAAGTTGGTGGCTTTTTGAAGAGAAAGATGAGAGTATTTCAATGGTGGTGGTGGTGTGGTAAAACGACGTCAGACGGTAGAGTAATGGTGGCTGAAGCATTTTGATGGTGGTTCAAGAGGGAGAAGGTGATACGCGTATTAGAGAAGAAGAAAGGAAATAATTGTTTTTTTTTTTTTGGGTAGTGAAATAATAATAATAAGAATTATCATATGTTTGTGAGTCCACGGTATGACATGTGTTCTTTTTTAAATCCAACCGTTGATTGAGAATCTGAACTCACACGTGGAAATGAGTTAACATATTTTGCAAAATACTAACGGAGAGGACCAAAATAGTAAACGGCAGAAGATTTATGGGACCAAAATGAAAACCAAAAATAAGTTAAGGGACCAAATGATGTGTTAAGCCTTTTTTCTATTAGTATTTTATTTAATAAAGTTGCATTTTTATTTAAGCTTGATATGCATATCACTATATTTTATGTTATTATTGAATAAATAGGTAAAGTGATAGGTGTACAAAGCAATGGTGCAAGATGGACATCTTTCAAAGAACCAAAACATGTTGACCAAGCCATGACCTATGACACTCAAATAGAATTTAAAACCATTTTCAATGATCAATGAGTGGCAAATAACTAAGCATTATGTCAGAAAATTCACCATCAAAGATAATAATTGTCAACTAAGGATGGAGAATCCAATGATCAAAGTATTAGAAAACAAAAGTTGTTACGGTCGTCTATAATGAAGGGGATATCACCGCAACATCCTCATAAATTCATGTTTTGTTGTTTTTCTTTTGGAACTTGATCATATATTGTAATTGTCATTCATTATGAGACTACTGATTGTAATAAAGGTTTTTCGTAGTGCTTTGCCTATAAATTGACCTAATCTTCCTTTGTTTGACACCATTTACCACCAAGAACACTTGTAAACTTGCAATGTGTATATATATTGTTTTCTCTTTTATTCTCTTTGTTTTTTTACTTTATTTTTCTTATGCTATTCACTATGAAGAGTGATTAGTTTTGTTAGGTCTTGGAATCATGGAAAATGAAGGAATGACATTTAGTATGTTTGTCGTAATACCTCATGCTTAGTCATGTGTTTCCAAGGTAAAATGAAGGAATGTGATTTAGTATGTTTGTCCTAATGACGAACTCCAATGATTCCGAGGCACTTTCCATCAGTTGCATATTTTCAAAACAAATATTAAATTTTTTCATTCATTCTTTTTTAAAAAATAATTTTTTTTTTTATTTTGCATATTTAGGGAGAACAATCTTACTTGGAGGATTACAAGTTCTTGTGGGATCAATATTTTATAGCAACGGTAAAACCGTGCATTTGTGGTGATATCATGTTTTTGGCTCCTTTGTCGGGGACTTGTTGAAAATTTAGGTAAGTATTTTCCTACTTTTTTTTTAATTTTGTTTCCCATAACATGATTAAGATATTTCAAATTAAACCAGATTTGTTAAAACTTTTAGAGAATCATTGACAGATTTTGGGATTAACCATCGATGATCAACATGCCCATCAATTCTCTAATCTATAAATTTTCAATTTTTTTAAGGGTACATAAGGCCACTAAAAAGGCCATGATACTTAAGGTTTTCCCTTTTTCACTAAGGGATGTTGTTGAGGTTTAGCTACATTGCATAACCTATGAATTCATTGGGACATGTGACAACATTCTCTTGGCAAATACTCTCGCTCATTCAAAATACTTTTTCACAAAAAGACGGAGACCCTTTTTATGAGGCTTAGAAACATTTCAAAGGGATATTGGGGTT
>Ga0315914_1004224_pt1 | contig 21526 bp, 21 predicted proteins | sample MpolenodulesMG_FD_203920 | JGI IMG/M metagenome (GOLD analysis project Ga0315914, IMG submission 203920) | Medicago polymorpha root nodule microbial communities from Los Angeles, California, United States - elongated nodules | ecosystem: Host-associated > Plants > Roots > Nodule | place: USA...
TTGTTGGTACAAACCCTTTAAAATTGTGAAGTAATATAAAAAAGAATGCGATATATATTATCCTAACAATAATAAAAGCTTATCATTTGCTGAAAGTGATTTGAAATATTCACTTTCAGTTACAACGTCATTCAATTATATGCATTCATGCTATTTATTCATCATTGATTACAAACTTTCAGATTATATGATAATTATATAAATACATTATATATCACGTGATCTAAATTGTAGCTATTCGAATAAACACATGGTGGATGTATTTAAATCATCCTAAAACTCATAATCTATAATTTCAATTATAATATGAGCATGAAGTATGTGACTAAATCTGAAGGTGATCTTAAAATAAAGTGTTATCGTTATCTGCTAAATGTAAAGTGTTAAACATTATTGCTAATCTTATTCATGCATTCATGCTTGTTTTTAATTTAAGATCGGTTACAGTAATGGTCATATCAGGGTGATCAATATTCAACTATTTAAAAGAATACATTATGCAAAACCTTTATGATTGATGCCAATGAAATATAACAACAAAAATACCTAGAGCCCCGAGAAATCGTCTCTGCATGTACAGGATATCATCAATCAAGTTGTCTGAAGTACTACGCCAAACCACCTCCGGTCTTGATAGCTGACCATTAACCATCAAAGTTGCAAACATTCTTCGCAGGTATGTTCCTGTGCCCCATAAACTCGCCTCTATTATTGCGTCTATAAATTCCTTGTCGTCATCCAGTAGTCCTCTAGCAAAGCAAGCTTCCTTGAAAGTGTTGTACTTGATATTGTCAACCGTTTTTAAGTCATCATACGATGTAGGACCTTTAACATAATTAAGCAGAGTTCTTAAATAAAAGCGTTCACCAGACCCCGGCGGGGCAAAATAAACCCTTCCAATTGAAATAAAAAAAAATATATAAAAATAATCGACTTATTCGAGCTATGTAGATATACTAAGCATAATTGGTTATTTTTGTGAAGTAAATGTCAAGTGACACTCTGATAAATAAGCTATCGTCAAACAATTATTTAATTCATATTACCTCAGTTTGTTATGTGATTGCGTGAATAATAAGCTGAACATCATCAGATTAAATTTGATATTACTACCTTATGACCATAATCTCATGAATAATAAAAAGGCAAGCATAATTCTAAATAAAGTCGGAGTTCGAATAAAAAACTTAGTTCGCTAAACAACATAATACGTTAAAGCAAAGTGATAACGGACAAATCCAACCATGTGTCGAGACACTTCATTAAGCTACGAAACCAAAGGTACTTAGAATAAATGCTTAACATAGATTAAGGCTGCAACTACGAAACATATTAGCATCATCTTCGTTATTTAGGCTCAATCTTTACACGGACCAATTTGACTGGCTTTGTTGTAGATGCATCGCCAATCTCATCTCCAATTGCATCAAGGGAGTCAAGAGTGTCAGTTAGGCGCTTCGATCCGACTTTGCTAACAGGTGTTTCTACCAAATTAATCGTGCTTGATGAATCACCGCCTTCAACATCAACCTATCATTACATAAGTAGATTTCTATAATAAGTAAAACACACACAGACTGCGCGACTGAATGTGCAATTTTGTATAACTGAATAACATCAATAAGATCCGTACCTGTTTTGCAATTTCAGCAGCGACATTATTTTCGGCACTGGTGAGGTCGACACAATCCAAGCGATTGGTTTCTCCCTGTTAAGATTACGATTCAAACTTAGACATTTATATAAACATTAACCAAAAACCAATTGGGTAATCCAAATACAATTAGCCTATATAATACCTTAAGATTATGCTTAGACATAAATTGTTCAATTATTGACACATCATCTGTAGCCCTCTTGACTGCATAGTTCCTATACTTCTTTTTCACATTTCCTTCACTAACCTCCACTTTAAACAGAATTTGTTTGTCGACAAAGATGTTAAACTCTGGTGGATACTCTGCATCCTTGTTTGTTTGCATTGTGAATGAGTGAAAATTAGCTTAATATAAAACAAAGGATGCATTTGATGCAATTGCAATACCATATTTATCTTGTCAACATTTACCACCTCATACATATTGATCAAATCTTGAACATTCTTTCCTATAAACTGTGTCACAATCCGATCAAACAACACGAATGTGGTCGATCCTGTGGAATCCATGACAACCACATGCAGTTTGTACCTAAATCAAATGCAACAAACACATTAAAATATAGCTTATGGTAAGATACCATACAAACGCTTTTTAAAGGTTGCATCTCTATTGAAAAAAGTATTATTACCTAGGCACTGCACTCTTGCATTCCGTGCATTTACGACAGCACAACACACCGTCGTTCACCGTAACCAGTGAAGCACATTGAGTGCAAGACCGAAAATACCATTCAGCACCGGTTTCTATCTCACAAATGGTGGCAAGAATTGAACCATAGCATGCCTATGATATTTGAAATGGTTTTATATATCAGATTAATGCAAATCAGTAATTATATACATGTATGATATAATCAAGGTATATTATATATAAATGTACTATTTTAAACCACGTGATAAAAAAAGATAATACAAATATACAGCCTATTTCTCATACAATGTATTACAGATGAACATTTTCTAAAAGAATATTGGGGATATATATCAACTATGCTTTCATATATAAATACCTCATTAGATTCTATCAAATCTTCAATAGTCATTAGCTTTGTACTCAACAATTCATCCGAGAGATTGACCGCACTATGAGAAGTCATCTGACTGACACCCTGAGTCATTTGTACCTCGCCACCATTCATCCTGGTACAAAAAAAAATTCAATCGTATAGTTATAATATGATTGCAATCTGTTCACACATGATCACATGAAGAAAAAAAATATGTTTCAAATGTGTTGTACCTTTCTTTGTAAGATTCGACTTCAGGAAGGTCACCATTTAAAATAACCTTGGTGCCAAAAAAAGCATTAGCGACCCCCATTGAACCTACTCAACAATATTTAGTACTTGTAACTATAGCAATATATAAAAAACATGTGTTAATATTCGTTATGTCTGTGATTGAAAAAATACTTACCCATATACTTCCTAGTTTTGCAAAATTGCAATATTAGTATCACATTTGAGTTCCTATCGTGTGTAGCAAAATAATTTTCCATCATTTCAGCAAAATCACCCCATAATGAACAATGGATTCTATTGTTCCTATAAAAATTATTTTGCAACCAACAGACATTAACTAAATGAAGCGATATAGGCACAACAAAAAGTAATCTTCAGATTTATCATTTATCATAAACTTACTCCAAATCTTCAACTGTGAAATCAATAACTTTACTCTTTCTGCCATTCTTTTCATTCTCTCGCATAGCATCCTTTTCGATCACATGTCCGATAATGTCTGTCAAAACAAACATAGTTTGAAAACATATATTATATCGTATATGATAGGACAAATATAAGCGCAACCAATCCAAATAAAATGCACACTACCAATGATTTTTTCCTCTTGTGTAGAACTCAACACATCCTTGAAAGACATAAATTCAAACACATTCTTTGGTATAGAAGTTGCGTCAACTTTAGTAAACTTAGAGTTTCCCATCATGGTAATCTTATATTTGTGTGCTGTCAGCCTATAAGTGCTATCATTAAAACCAACCAACACGTTCTCAAGCTTGTAGGTTGATCCTTCCTCAACCATTCCTTTGATCATGGACACCAAATGTTTTCTAACAGTCGCTTGTATCCTCCCACCCTAAGCAAAGATTCAATCATAATTTGTTAATACATGTACATTGACAAAATCAATAAATTTTATAAGCTTATTGAAACAGAAGCAATTATAAACGTAAAACCTTCTCGTCAACTAAAAGCAGGTTCATAAATATAATCTGATCTGGGTGATCTTTGTCAATTATGCACCACATATGAGGTACACGGACCATGAGCTTCAAGTCTTTTTTTCCACCTGCTATAGCAGATATGGGTGTGAACCTTTCTGCCATGTTTTTTGATAGATTTGGTTTTGTTACTAAGTGTAGTTGAAAGTATTATATCAAGTGGAAATGACAGAGTATTCGCATGTATATATATGCTATGGCCCCTCAAATAAACTTAGTACATTTTAAACTGCTGAAAATCTATCATCAATATCACTTTGTGACTCCCCTTGTATGGCTGCACGGTTATTGAAATTTTTTGTCTTGAATGCAACTTCACAACCAATGTAAATTACAACCAATGAGTAGTGAGCATGCAACAGGGCAGTTGGAATGTGCATTTTTGCATTTAATGTCACATATAGCATATGCTGTCAGCTTCTCAAATGTTTCTTGGTCTAATAAAAACACTTGGCTCTATATATCAATTTAGTGTAATGTGCAGCCAATGCATTAACTGTTTCAATAACCCCCATATGCATATACCTTAATATATGAATGATAAGATTTGCGCAGCCATATTTAAATAGGTTGCCTAATTTTTTGCTGTGGTTATATTATTTATCTTCTATAAACGCTAGCCAAATTAAAACATGGTAAACAATATACTTAAGTCAACAAAAAATGTACATTTTTATATTTTATCTACAATAAGCAACATTAAAAAAAAGTTCTACAACTTACATCAATAGAGCTTTATCAGACTCTGATCACAATAAAAGATAAAGGGTCAATTAAGTTTTTAGTCCCTATAAATATTCACAATTTTGTGTTTAGTCCCTACAAAATAAAATCACACTTTTTAGCCCCTGTGATATCTTCCTTAAGCATTTTAGGGACTAAAAATGTTGATGGAAAATTTTTATAGGGACTAAAAATGCTGATGAAAAATTTTATAGGGACTAAAAATGTTGATGGAAAATTTTATAAGGACTAAAAAGTGTGATTTTATTTTGTAGGGACTAAAAACGAAATTCTAAATATTTATAGGGACCATTTACTTAATTAACCCAAAGATAAATAATCACTTGTCTAATAAAATCATATCTAGCTTATAATTTTAAATTATCCAGCTATAGAACTGATTATATTAAGCCAGGGACTTTATTTTGTAAGATTACTATCTATAAAATTGAAGGGAAGAAGGACACTCAATTACATATGTTGGATATTGAGATGAAAATAAGTCTGTATTTTTTTTTTGTTGTAAAAGTTTATTTAATTGTCATAAAGCAGCTTGAATTTTACAATACATGTTAAGGATGAAGATGATTGTTATGACATTTATATTATTACTTCAGCTGTTGATCCACACTGTTAACGCATATTAGATGTTTTTTCATTGCACTTGTTAGTTTATTTTATCCTTCAATATACATTGCTCATTGCTAATTTATACTATAAACAGATAAATAAAAAATCTGTGCGGGAATAATTTATATAATACAAAATTGATGAACACAAAAAAACTTCATTAAACTAATAGGACATTACAAAACTTGGCACAAAGGCGCTTGACAGACAGCGATGGAAAGACATAACAGTACACTTGGTAGAATGAACGCGGAAAGAAACACTTAAGACAACGATGGAAACGCAAAGGCGGAAATAATCTAAATCTCAACGGAGCATAATCTAAACATATGGAATAACTAAATTGAAGCTAGACGAGTGACAGTCAAGTAGATCTTCTCATTCTTTCCCGCATTTGGTACACCAATCTTGATCTTATCCCCAATCGAGAGCCTACGCGCATCCACCATACGACCCCAGCCGCCTCCAATCCTGATATGAGTATTTGGCCTTGTCGCATAAACAGCAATGCACTTCCAAGTATTACCACAATCATCAATCACCACAACAGAAGTGGTCTTCTTCCCAAGTGCAAGTCTGCAGAAGCTATTGTATGGCAGCATCTACACGTGAAAAAATAAACACTGATCAGAACAATGCTTGTTTTTCATTAATCATGAGATTGCTAAGATTAAAAATGATATCTTACCAAAAATCCAGAAGTAACATCATACTTAGTTAAAATGACCTCAAAGTGCAGCTGAAGGTTCCTCTCATTGTGACGATAAGTTAAGATCTCAGCTGTGATGGGGACGTTCTGGTAAACGAATTCTGGAGCAACAGGCTTTTCAATCTCAAAACGCATAACAGGATTGAATGCAGGGGGTGTAACAAACAAACCAAGCCTGTTGATAACGTTAATGCCAAACTGGCTTGAGCCAGAGAAGACCATCAGAACCCACCCACCCCTACGGATGTCATAAAAGTCTCGTATCGCATTGAAGCCGGTTGTCAAAAAAATGGATCCGTTAATCCTCTCAACTAAAACTTCAAACTGGTTAAAATTAGTGTCCACCAATGTGACATATGAACCGATCTGATCACCAAAATCGGTCACAAACATCTTAGGCAACATTACAACACCCTGTGTAAAAAATAACGATCCAAATCAGCACCATTTCAAAGTATTGATGGACAAACACGTGAAACAACATAAATAAAATAACTTAACACCTCATTGACATGGAATTCACAGCAAATAGTTCGGTACTGGAGTCTTAGTTCATGCACGATTTTGTCCAAATCAGTTGTTGGATTTGGATTCAAAGGAGCTGGAAAAAAATTAGATCACATCATTAGTTCAAGTTAGGTCAAGCATAAGAAGATTATATATGGTAGATTAACGTAAAAGGACTCACCTTTCAAGCAATGGAGTGCAAGCAACGTTTCAAATTCACGGTAAGACATGTTTTTTCCTTTCTTACTTCATGCAGATGCAATTAGATGAGAGGAGTTTGGCAATTGACTGCATGGACATGCCATACATATATATATAGAGGAATGGAGCATTTGTGATTGGTTAACAGAAGTATGGGAAGCTTAAAAGTATTCTGATGCATTAAGTAAGTTGGTTAGAAACCCAATAGTCACATTGGCAAGATAGGAGGGAAAATTCAAATTTTAAATAATTTGAAGCAACATTTAATGATACAAAGATTGCAAAGCACGATTAAGCAATGTGCTTAGGAGGGAAATTAGCAAAGTGATTAGGGTTTACTTATTGCTTGACCTTACAAGCTTTTAGAGTAAGTATGAAGTATGATAGTTGATGGTGTTATTTTATTTTTTGTTATGTGCAAATTTAAACTTTTGTGAAACTAAATTTTATCTATGGTAGTAATGGTTTCATGATAAGATCAATTGAAAAGTTGAAATTTTATAAATAAGATCAGTAACATTGCTAAATATTTCAAGTGTAAAATAAAAAAAATTGATAGAAAAAACAAAAACTTCTTGAATGTTCAAAAAGAAGAAAAAATGGTAAACCTATTCGAATAAAGTTAAATTTTTATTAATGCAAAGCTGAGATAGATTTTAATTAGCTTCGCAATATTTAAATTGACAATGTGACTACGGTATATTCATCAACAAAAAAGAAGAATGTGAATCCTCGTGGGCTTAGTTATCGAGAACTCTCCATTATTACATTTGGACATTTTAATTTTTAAAAAGAGTGAGATACATAGAGCGTATGAGTGAGTGTAAAAGTAAAACCCTACCGTGGGAGAAAAGGGTTCTACCTTGTATATGTTTTCCAAGTTTCTCTGAGAAAAAGCGCACACTCTCATTTGAACCATGCCTTCTTCAAATTCAAAGCATAGCAGTAGCAGCAGTAAGAAGCAATCATCAAAATCCAAATCAAGGTTACAATCGTCAATTCCAGATGCCGCCACCACCATTCAATTCGACTCTCTCCTCCAACATGCTTCTCGAATCTTCCCTTCCTTCATTTCACATTCCGCTTTCGTCGCCGAAATCATCGACATTGAATCCACCGATTCTCTTTCCAGAGGAGCCGCCAAAATTTGGCTTTCTGAATCATCCATGGTTGCTTCTTCTATTGCCCCCGGTTCACTTGTCTCTGTAATTCTCTTTTCATCGAATTATTATGCTGCTATGCTATGCTATGCTATGCTAGTTAGTTTATGATTGATTATTCATGTCATGTTTAATATATTTTGATTGGTTTTGTAGGTTTCTATTCCTTCTTCAGGGATTGCGGATTCACATAATTTTCCTCTCACTTCATTGACTAATGAATGTGTCAAATGCTATGGATTGGAAACTTCTAAGACATTAGATGATGATGCTGCAGGAAATTACTTTGCTATTGCAACCGTTTTTCCTTCTAAGAAGGTTAGTTTTCGTCCGCGGTTTGTTTAAACTCTGCTATGCAATAGTGATATAGCGCCGCTGGTCAATATCTGATAACAATTTATATACTAAATAACATATTGTGAAACAATAGCGATTTGTTCAAATTCCGCTAAGCTGCAGCTCCCCGCTATATACACTATTTAACAAGATTGGTTGAGATGTTTTAGAAAGTAATATATATGAAGTGACACAATTGTGAAATATGATTGGATGAAGGTATCAATGCATATTTATTAAACTCTTATTCATTTCGTATTATGGAGGAGAATTTAGAAGGAAAATAAGAATGACAAATACATTCATTATTAGTGATATTGCTGTTAGTAGTAATCCTAGTAGGAAGGACTTGTTAATAATCAGATTTTATTTCACCATAATAGACAAGAAATGACAAAATAAATATAAGATGTTTTTGTATATTTAGATAACTTAGTTCAGATTTTGGAACTTTTTATTTTCATTAATCACATTTTGTTCTTTAACCTAAACCGGAAGTCACAATATGTTGTTCCTGTAGACTAAACTTGTAGAAGAACAAACAACAAAAGAAAATTACCTCGTACACCCTCAACAAAGGATGCTCTCTCAAACACCTTTACCTTCTAGTTCTACTTTGTCTCAATCTAGAAAACTACTATGAAAAGGGATAAGTCTGAGATTAACAAATAGCTCATTGAAGTTGCTGTTATTTTGCTCATTTGAAATATGATTGATTGATACTAGATAGTGGCTTTATTTCTTTGATGTTTGATAATTATGTATAACAATAGATCTATCTTTATCAAAATCCTATATTTTGTGGTATTTATTTAGGTATTGAAGGATGGAGTATGCCTCTCTTCGAATCTTTCCTTTGCCATGGGACGTCCTCCTTTAGGCACATGTGTGTTTGTTCACCCAGTACATAAACAATCCTTGATATATAATTGCAAAGAAATATATCTTCAGCTGGCTACTTGTAAGAGTGGAACACCATTGAAAGTTAATAATTCCCCCTCATTGGACTTGTCTAAGTCAAAATCTCGTGTCCAATCTGAGAATGATATTGTTGCATCTCCTAAAACACCTTCTTATGGATCAAGGTTTTCTAATGACAGCGTGTATTCTTCCCCTGTATATGAAGATTCAGCATCAAGTGTAACTGATAATAATGGTCAATCGGTGGCTTCATTTGATGTTAGTAAGGCATTAGGAAATGAAAGTTCCAAAAAATTACTAGAAACATGTGCAACTGGATTGTTATACTCTCGTTGTTTATTGTTGGGGAATCTTGTCACTGTACAAATGTTGTCTGATTTTTTCATTTTCCGAGTGATGGACATTAAAAAGGTGTCAACTACCATATCTGACTATTCATTGAATGGGAGCAGTAATTTAAATCTTAAGGATTCTGATATGGCTATGGTAGAGAATGTGAATCTGGCTTTCACTGTCAATTGGGAAACAAAATTATTTTTATCTTTGCCGTCTGATGTAGCATTTGAAGAGTCAATTCAAAGGGACTTATCGTGTCTGAAACTTGATAATATTTCTAAATTAGGTGGTCTATCTAAAGAAGAAATTCTTTTGAAGCGCATAATTTCTTTTTCATTGAATGATATTTTATCAAGGTATGTCTTGTCTATTTTATATTTTCACTTGTGTGTCATATAAAGTTGAAGACTTATTAATTTTCTTGCCATATATTGTGTGCTGTTTAATGCATCATATTATGTTTGGTGGATTCAAGTATTGCTGACAGTAGACTATGGCTCCTGCAACAAACTCTGTCTAATGTTTAAGATGAAGGCTTGACATATTCTTTATTTGGCTTCTCTGTTGTATGTATCCCTCATAATTTCATAAGGATGTGGTTTAGACGAGTGTACTGTTGGATCTTAGGTAGCACTAGCTTCCTTTCCTCTTGGTGCCACTCCACACAGAATCTCAGCTCTCTATTCATGTATGTTGGGTGGCAAAGCAAATACCCAATAGCCTCACTTCCAAACAAAGTAAAATATACTACATCCGTCTCTAAATATAGGATCCTATTGACTAAATCACAAAAATTAAGAAATTTGGTAATAATATTAATTTTATGAATTAAGTATGTTTTAGCCCCTGTAAAGTAAGTAAATTACAACTTTGTAAGTTTAGTTCCTACATAAATTTTATTCAATTTTAGTCCCTGTTTTTATTAATTCTATAAAAAGTAATGCTTTTAGTCCCTGCATTTGGTCCCATAAAAGCAAAATAAAGACTAAATTGATCAAAATTTATGTAGGGACTAACTTGACAGATCATGAATTTTACAGGGACTAAAAACTCATTTAACCTTAAATTTATTAACAATTGATATTATTTCTCCAAGGCTTACTGTTTAGGCATGATAATTAATTTATCTTCACCTAAAATTAAGTACATTTAGGCTATGTTTGGAAGTTTTGAGGGAAAGAGTGGGGGGAGTTTTGAGGATAAAGGAAAGAGTAAAGGGTATGAGAAGGGTGAGTAGCCCTCCACCTTGCCTGAGATTTTTTTTTCTTTTTCATTGGACTAAAACCCTCCAATATGGGGTAACTAAAAAAATGCATTAGGGGGGAGCTTTGGAGAATTTTGAATAAATTTTCAAATCCATTATTTCTCTTAATAATACTAAAAAAAAATTACTGATAATTATTTTCATCCCATTCCCTTCAAAACACTCTCCTAAAAAAATGTGAGAGATTCATCTATGTTTTCATTCCTCCCATTCCCTCCGATCCCTCCCCTCCCCTCTTTTTCCCCTTCTATCTCCCAAACGAAGACTTAAGGCACAAAGTCACACACATCAGTAAAGGTGCGGCACATCAACTAGAAAGTGGTATTGAGCTCCTTCTAACACTTCACCTCAGTGCCTTAGTTGTGCCTTTTGGCTTCTTTTACAGCACTGATTTACATACTTCTCATTTTGTATTCCTGTGGAAGAGAGCATTTAACACTTCTGCTTCAGAACAATTATGGAATGTCCTCTGATCATGTACTTGTTTGCTCATGTTTTCTAATGGATTATTTCATAAAAAAATCTGATTGGAAAGGGTCGTTGAATTTATGGTTGTGAATTTAGATATTTTATCCTTTTGAGTTTGAATATTTATGAGTTTTTAATTCTTCAAAATTAAATATGAAGGAAAGCAATTATATACATTTCTGCCAGTCAATTGTTGAATCTGTAGTTTGAATATCTATTCTAATAGGGATGTGCCTCACATACTTCTATGCACATGTGCCAACAATTCCGAACTTATGTGTGCTTATGTTTTTTGTTTTCGCAATATGTAGATTTGGTCAGCAGAATACCAGAGGGGTCCTTCTTCATGGTCCACCTGGTACTGGAAAGACTTCCCTGGCTCAATTATGTGCCCATGATGCTGGGGTCAAATTTTTCTCAATAAACGGACCTGAAATTGTTACCGAGAATTATGGGGAAAGTGAGAAAGCATTGCAAGAAGTTTTTGATTCAGCCATTCAAGCTGCACCTGCCGTGGTTAGATATTTTGCCAAGCGAATGTGTTTCCGTATTTCGACATTTTGTGTTTGAATGAATAATTTATGCTCTTATATTGGTTCATACGTGTATTACGAGTTACATATCACAACAAAAATAGCTATTAACTTCTCATTGAAGTTTAAGGCTTTTAATATTAACCTTAGCACGTTAGCATTGTATTGGACTGAAGAGTTAGACATAGGTAGTTTTACTTATCTTGTTGGATTAATCTAGAAACACTCCACTGAGATCAAGCAACAAGTGAAGAACACAGAGAGCTGCCCTCTCATAATACTCACTTCTATTAAAACACACAATGCCTCTCATTATTCTAATTTCTCTCACTTCTATTGGATATGTTTTGGATTCTAGTACAGCTGATCACTTTACTGCTAATTCCTCAATTTTCTCTAAATTGTCACCTCTCAAATCTCCACGTCACTATTGAGATGGTTCCAAAGTCCAAGCTACTAGCTTTAGATAAGTTTGACCTCTTCCCTCACTAACTTTAAGTTCTGTCAATAGAATTGCCCGGTGCTAGACTAGTATCTACACTGAAAGCAAATGCGTAGTGCAGAAATCCGTGATATTTTCAAATTTCCGGTCAAAGCCAATGTTTTCAAATTCTGGTCGGATGTTGTTCAATGGTCTGGTTTCGGGCTTTCACCAACTTTTCTTGATAATATAGAACAGTTTTCATGAGATGGAGTAGTTTTGTACATTGTTCTGGAACATAGCCAAGAGTTTCTCCAAACAACTCATATGCATGTTGGTACTGATAATTTCTGAATGTAATTTTATTTCTATCTCTTTCATACATGTTATCAATATATTTATTTACAATGAGATCTTTTCTGAAAGCATGTCATATGAATTGTGGTGCGTGTGGTCCTTACTTGTGAAATTTGTGGAACACCTAATATTATAAGGCTTCATGACATATATAAGAATTGTGCTGTTGTCATGTTGGTCTTGATCAATCAAGAGAAGTCAAAACGTGCCTGATGGCTGAAGCATTTAATACAAAATATTGTTAATTGTCGAAATGAAGAAAATTTATAGGCATTAGTATTATATAAAGGGAAATGTTAACAAGTGCCCCTGGGGCACTTGTTAAGAAATCATAAAAGGAAATATTCTCTTTGAAATTGTGTATTCTACTTTTTGGCAGTTAAAAAAGTGTTCTTTTTAATGCAAAATTTGACTTTTCTTTCTATTTTTAGTTTGTTAACTAGTGCCCTGGTTTTTAAGCATTTTATTGTCAGTGACCTGGTTTTTGTGTTTCACATTCTGATTTGGTTTTAGAGTTAAAAAGGCTAACAAATATATCGAAATGTCATGTTTTGTTTGATTCTCTTTTATGATTTAAAATTCCTTGAACTTGCCAGGATTATCTTGAAATTTATTCTAAACTAATTCTTTATTTCCTATAACTTTTGGAAGCAATGGTGGAAAAAATGAATTCTTTCATGGTGTGACAAGAGTCTATTCCAATGTCTTGTATATTTTTTCTGCTGTGAGCACCATTATACAAAACTTAGAGGTGAAACTTACATCTTTAGGCAGATGTAATGTAAATGAATGATAATTTCTATTTCACTATTATTAGAATTTCTTAAACTGACATAGTGCGACCTATAGGAGGCCTGCTCTCTATATCAATGATCCTACAAGCTTGACATTTTTCTTCAAGGTTTCATTATTTTAGTTTGCATGGTTAATTATTTTCAAGGCTTTGCACTTGATTTGTTAGGAACAGTCTCACTTATTTTTTACCTGATATTTTTATATTCTAAATTCTTGTATGTTGCTGAATCTCAATAATGGGATTTCTGTCACTGTGTCACATGCAGATATTTATTGATAAAATAGATGCAATTGCCCCTCCAAGGAAAGATGGGGGTGAAGAGCTATCTAAAAGATTGGTTGTAACCTTATTGGGTCTGATGGACGGAATTAGAAGAAATGAAGGGTTGGTTGTGATTGCTGCTACTAATAGGCTTGACCGTATTGATCCAGCTCTCAGACGACCTGGAAGATTTGACAAGGAAGTTGAAATTGGTAAGATTTAAGCTAATAGCTCCTTATGAATAGCATGTTATTATCTTGAAATGCACACCTATTCTTGCAAACATATGAATTTCTCTCCTAACTTCTGCCCGCACATTTTACTACAGTAAAAATATTATCTATATCACATTCTATGGGTTCACTAGCTCTAGATACTATATAAGAATCTGATGCAGGGTTCTTGAGAGAGAAAAATGCAAAAAACCGAGAGAAAAAGGAATCTTTAAAATGTTGATTTTTGAATTGTTGCCTGAGTATTTGGGATTCAGTTATATAGTACAGGAGAGGCAGTTACATGAGATGTTGCTTATAGTTACTGTTACAGTATATGAAATATCTGATAATATCTTTAATATTATGTTAGATTAATCACTGATAAATAATATCATAATAAACCCAAGTAAGTGAGTCGGTTCCTGATTATTGAATTACGGCAGTTATATATTATGTTTTAATTAGGAAGGTTACGGTTATGTGTGGCAGTTATCTATTTCTGTACTCTATTTCACAACGAGTGTCACTTTAGCAAAGAAATTTTGTTTCAAAATGAATGTCATTTTCACTTTTCAATTTGGAATTAATTATTATTATTTTTCTTTCAAATTGTGCCCTCTAACTAATACACACACTACTTTCAAAGCATTATGTTTCACTTTGCATTTATGATGGTTGGGGGCACACCAATAGTTAATAAGGTTAGTTTAGTAAAAATGTCATATCTTTTAACAACTTTATTGCATTTCTTTATTTGTGTGCAAAAACCTTCAACGACGTTCTTTTTGAAATGGAGTGAGCAATAAATAGAGAAGTTATGGAAAAAAGGAAGGGGTTGGTTATTTGGATTATGAATTGAGCACACCAATAGTTAATAAGGTTAGTTTAGTAAAAATGTCATATCTTTTAACAACTTTATTGCATTTCTTTATTTGTGTGCAAAAACCTTCAACGACGTTCTTTTTGAAATGGAGTGAGCAATAAATAGAGAAGTTATGGAAAAAAGGAAGGGGTTGGTTATTTGGATTATGAATTGGGAAGGAGAGATCCAAGCTCTGTAAAAATTGGAAGGAATCCGTGTAAATTACCGCTGTTGGTTTTTCTGTTCTTTCCATTGTGTATTGGTGTGGTTTGTTGAAATAAATATAATCCTTAGAATATATGCAATGCAGGTGTGCCATCACAAGCGCAACGGGGAGATATTTTGCACGCTATTCTCTGTGAAATAAATCACTCTCTTTCTGAGACACAAATTGAAGAGCTTGCCTCAATAACTCATGGATTTGTAGGTGCTGATTTAGTTGGCCTTCGCGATTGGGCAGCTTCTATTTGTCTACGACGTTATGCTGAACAGAAACTTAAGAAAACTTGCAATGCTAGTTCTGATGACATAACAGAGCAACCCACCCCATTGAAAAGTGCAACAAACTCGAGAGACCATTCAGGTATTATAACTTCATCTGTTTCAGAAATGTCGGTGGCCTCCAGTCTTTTATTACCTTCCTTCCCGATGGGAGAAACTTCTGAAATTATAGATGAGACGCCTGATCATGGTGAAGAAGAGCATGTTTTGAAAGTGACTTTTGAGGATTTTCAGAAGGCTAGGCCTGAAATAAGACCTAGTGCCATGAGAGAGGTATGGTTAATGGCATAATTAGAATTATGGGAGTCAGTTTTTAATAAAAAATATCTCTCAGCGGGGATATGCCCAACTGATTTGGGCTCATTTTGGTTTCCTAAATTTTTTAATAATCCCCTTCAATTTTCACATAATAAAATGCACAAGCTTCCAAAATGTATAACCTGTCTCTTTGAAATCACTTGTACAAGTGATGTCAATTCTAATCAGTTCCCCATTCAACTATAAATTGTCATTAGTCATAGTTTTGTAATTATAAAGGTAAACAATTGTCAACTTTTGGACTTCGGAATTGTCGTCTCAAGAAAAAATAAATCTCTTTGTGATTGTGTTTTCATGATCTGCACTTGATAAAAAAGTATGATCACTTTATGTCAAAAGTCTGGTGAGTTATTTGTGCTATCAATATTTTTTTTCCTAAACGCAATGTGAAGAATAATACTGCAATGGTATCCCCTAAAAAAAAAAAGTACTATCATGGTAATTTTTTTCCTTCCTTTTTTGTCTATGTAGGTGACCCTTGAGGTTCCAAAGGTTAATTGGGAAGATATCGGCGGCCAGAAGGAGGTCAAAAATCAATTGTTGGAAGCAGTAGTATGGCCCCAAAAGCACCGTGATGCATTCACCCGTATTGGGACTGATCCTCCAACAGCTGTATTGATGTTTGGGCCTCCAGGTTGTAGCAAAACCCTCATGGCACGTGCAGTTGCTTCTGAAGCAGGACTGAACTTTCTAGCAGTCAAGGGTCCTGAACTCTTCAGCAAATGGGTTGGCGAGTCTGAGAAGGCCGTCAGATCATTGTTTGATAAAGCAAGGGCCAATGCCCCAGCAATTATATTTTTCGATGAAATTGACAGTCTTGCTATAACTCGTGGGAAAGATGGTGACGGTGTTTCAGTGTCCGATAGGGTCATGGCTCAACTTCTTGTTCAATTGGATGGTTAGTAATGAACCTCGAGCTAGTTGAAATGTGACTGGTTGCTTATATAGTTGTTGGCCCTAAAATGACTTAATCACATTTTCTTTTAACCAAAAAATCATGTCTTACAGGTGTGCTTAAAAGAGTTGATGTTGTTGTCATAGCTGCTACAAATAGGCCAGACAAGATTGACCCTGCTCTTTTAAGACAAGGTATTGACCGTTTTGTTATTCCGTGTCTGTCACTGCAAGCGCACACACAAATGCACTAAGGAGGATGAGTAGGTATGACTTTGATCAGCTTAAATATCTCTATTTGCAGGACGCTTTGACCGTCTTCTATATGTGGGACCTCCAAATGAGATAGACAGAGAAGAGATATTTAGCATTCATTTGCGCAAAACTCCATATGATTCTGATGTTAGCATGAAAGAACTGGCTCAACTGACAGATGGTTATACTGGGGCTGATATAGCACATATATGTCGACAAGCAGCTCTTGCAGCATTGGAGGTTAGTCATTAAGCATGATTTCTGATGCATGTGTTGACAAAAAATATATATATATATTAATATGTAAATCTTTTTGTGACATTATTAGGAAAGCTTTGATGCTTCCGTTGTAACAATGAAGCACTTTAAGATGGCAATTGAACAGGTTCATCCCTCAGAATTTCAGTCCTACCAAAAGCTGTCAGCAAAATTTCAAAGGGCCGTGCTCTCTGATGCGATTTAAATGGTTAACTTAATCACATGCACTTACAACACATTTGGTAAATATTTCCTATTCCACCAGGCATGTTTATAATATCTTATTTCTTTTGGAGTCTGTACTGCGGAATTAAAAATTGGATGTGTTCGTTGATTTCAGGTGAAACATTATTTATTTATTTTTTTACGGCAAATGGTAGCATGTTAATTGTTTACAATGTGTTAGTATTTTCTCCTTGCTATGTCTTGAACCTTTAACTCCTCAACCCCGGAGCTCTCGATTCCATGGCATGGCTCAACAGAGCAGCCACACCGTCCTACCTATTTAAAGTTTGAGAATAGGTCGAGGACGTTGCGCCCCCGATGTCTCTAATCATTGGCTTTACTGAAACATTATGTTGTAGAATGTAGAAACATAATTTTTTTTTTATACCTTAAGTTTTTGTTAGAAGATATGAAAAATATCTTGAAATTATTTTGTAGTTTCTTATTTTATGTTTTAAGATTAGTTTTATATTTCTTAGTTGTTGTTTTGATTTGTTTCTCTATATAGTTAGGACTTAGGACTTGAGTACGAGTATAATGAAGACACAAGTGCTTAGTCTTTTCTGCATCACCATCAATCATATCAATCCATTACTCAAAATCTTTACTGTGTCTTCCCTCTTTAATTAACACCCGGTAACCTGAACTGACCAATTATCTTGCTTTTTCATTACTCTGTAGGAAGTCCATAAAACCTTGCACATTGTTTCTCCATGGCTCTATCAGATTCAAGCGGTCATTTTCTGTTTGAGGACTGAGCTCGAAGTGGCTAACCAGTGTATAGAGACGAAAGAATGGCGAATTTGAGTTTTTTAGAAGAGAGAACGGTGACTTTGAGTGCATAGAGGAGAGAGAATGATGAGTATTATGAAAAGCCAAGATGATTAAGCAGGGGTGAGTAAAGATAGATAGAGATAAAGGTGGGCGGCTTTAGCTCCCTAAAGTTAAGAGAGTTTCTCCGAGGGAGATTTCGACCATATTCAGTTTTAGTTCCTTTTCTTATGACAATTGGGAGGTCTAGGTTATATTTAGATTTTTTCGCTTTTTTTTTTTTCACTGTGTAAAATTGGAAAATGATCTCATGAAGCTGAAATATCATGATTTATTATTTTATTTGAATGAGCTGCGTTTCACATTTATGCCCCTTATGAGTGGAGGAGTATCCAGCAAAAACCAGAAGCATTATTAAACTGGTAATGGTATGATCATGATTTCTTTCTTCTCTTTGGTTTCTCTCAGTTTATCTGTTTGAGCTGCATTTAATTTGGTAGATCTGTAAATTAAATGCACCTCACACCTCATTAGTGTCAAAAACAAGAACGAGTAGAAGAAGAGTGGAGTCCACTTACTCAATGAGCATCAATTAGGGGTACGGATAGTATGATACCCATCCCCCCGTTTGATAAATATGATATTCGTGTCCGCCCCATACCCTCGTGGGTACCCACTATGTGGGTACCTGCGGGTATTGAGGTATCCATCGGCATTCATGGGTACCCATGGATTTTTTAATTAATTTTTTTTTTTAAATAATTTTTTAATTTATTTATTTTTTGGTACAAATAATAACTTTTTTTTAATTACCAAAAGACTTCATTTTTTAAATATTCATACATAATCCATTCAAAATTTCATTAATCATACATAATCCATTAAGATATGTTTTATGATGTTAATAAAGTAAAACAGTGAACTTAATAAGATGAATCTAAAAATTTAAAAATTAAAATAAGTTATTAATGAGTAGTCTTAGGTGGGCGGTAAATTTCCTTCAATAAGGTAACAACTTTAAGTAATAAGACAAGATATATAAAGATATTTTAGTAATTTACTTAATTTATTATCGGGTATGGGTACCCGTGGGTATACCCATATAATAATGGGTTGTTAAATACCCGTTTATTATACTCGTGGATATCCGTTTAGCTACCCGTCCCGTGCCTGTGACGGATTTTACCCATGGGTACCCAGGGGCATGGGTATTTTTGCCACCCCTAGCATCAATCCTGTTCCAAAACTCCCAATTTAGAATTTGACTCTAAAAGCTCCGGTAGTGATTAATTGAAAAGAAAGAAAAAAAAAATCGAGCTTCCAGTCCACCAAGAAAAAATGAATAAATGATGAAATTGATTTTTGAAATTGAGATAAAAACTAATACAATTTATTATTTGAAATTTTAAACCTCAATTTTTTTTATGATAGCAATAAGTAATGATCCACTCCATTTATAAAAATAAATGAAAATTGATATTTTAATGTTTTGCCACATCACTACTCAACATTCGATGCACATTGCCATATCATAGGGATCATTTTGGATGAAAATGACTAAATTTTCAAGTGGACCAATTTGCACGTAGGTGAAAAAAAATTCAAGTGAAATTGACTGATTTTATATTTTGTAATACATAGCTTTTCAACAAAAATGGCTTTTAATTTGATTGAAACTATAGTAATGTGACAAAACATCAAAATATGTAAATATGTGAAGTGATATAATAGTATTCTTCTCCGATATCAACGTCCCAATCTCATTACGTTTTATTCAGACACGGCGGTTACCTTAAATCATCCGATTTATTTCATGACTAGGTTCGAATTCATGTTAAAATATTTAGAGACATGTGAGCGATGTATAACCGCTACCAACCTGTTTATTGAACACTACAATCTTATTTAACCATGTACTATAATGAACTGGACTTGCCTCCTCTAATCATCACTCTCTCCGATTTTAAATAGAAGCGAAAAATCATTTTTTAAATTTATTGAATAACTAATGAATATAGTTTGTAATATCGACCAAATATATTAGTTATTCAATAAAGTAAAAAAGTTAAATGTTTCTTATAATGTCAGATGGAGTAGTTAGTAATGTGAAAAAATTAGTTATTAATAATGTAACTCCTAAAATTTGTTTTGCATATGCATATAATTTCAAGAGTTGATATTACTCACATTAGTCTCTAAAGTAAATTGTTCTCTTTTGGTTCACAAGTCCTAACCCAGCTAGTAAAACGCCGAAATTGTTAGACCGAACGTCATAATCTGAGTTTAAACCCCGACACCTCCACTTGTGTGTGAGTTTATAATAACTTTGTCATTTCCTCTATTAAAATTTGTTCACTTTTGAGAATTCTTGTTTTAATGTTAGTGAATTGATTAAGTTTTCCAATTTTTTTATTAATTTTTAATTTGAGGAAAGTAGTCCAACACGTTGTATAAAAAAGAGGAAATTCTACATTTCTAATTTTAGGTAAATAGATTTGAAGTGAAAGGTATTTTTTCATGAATATTCCTGGTATGAGAAGAGAAAAGTAAAATAATATAAAGCCCATGAGATGAGAACAATATAATAAAGTGTCATAAATGCCAAAATGTTAATGATAGAAGATACACCTGTCATGATATTGGTATTTTTGAAATTGAAAACATGGGTAGCACATGGGAGTAGTAGTACTAGCACACTACCCTTATCATATTTAGTTTGATTCTATTGGTCCAATAGTACTGTTGTCAATGCTGCAAAAAGGAAACATGCACTTTCTAGGGACAAATAATTGTGCCATTTCTTTTTGCTAATAATAGGTAGACAAACTTGATATCACTTCATGCGTCTTGTGTTTCGATCTCATGTTTGTTTAATGCAACCTGTGATGAGTGATTGGGGTATAAATCAATTTCTGCACCCAACAGGTATCCCACTTGCAACAGTTCCTTTCTGGGTATTTCGTGCTTTCTGTTCCAACTCCAAATAAATCATAAACTTCTTCACTTTAGTTCATTTTTTATGTATTTATTTTGGGGCCTAGTAATCGTGTGTCATTAATTTGTGACACTCATTGTTATATGTCCTTTTTTTAAAATTATTTTTATAACCCACATGTTTGAGGTGTAATTAGTTCTTTCAACTAAATATAAGTGAGTTTGGTTAAATTATGGTGTCACATACATTTATTAAAGGTTCAAAATGTAAATTTTGTCGAATTTGTATATGATTCTATCAATCTTATGATTAATTCAAACATGCATCACTCTATCCCTAGAAAGCACTGAAAATTACTCCCTTCATCTCATGTTAGATGTTTCGATTAAATTCTACACGATTATTAAGAAAATGATTAATGATGTTGTTTTAATGGTAAAATAAGTACTACTCATTTTTTGGTTTAAATTTTACACGATTATTAAGAAAATGATTAATAATATTATTTTAAAAGTAAAATATGTACTACTCATTTTTTGGTGGTGGCTAGGGTTTGAACCTCAGGCCTTACATATATTATGCATTGTCCCTACCAACTGAGCTAAAGTCACGAGGACATATGTACTACTTATTTTCTAAAGAGAAATGCTAACAACACATCTTCTAACACACATTTTTCAACACACTCTCTTTGATTGGTTAAAATTCACATGGGTCCCACCAAATCATGTGGGTCCCATATAAATTTGGTAGGTCCCATGTGAATT
>Ga0315914_1004226_pt1 | contig 21524 bp, 10 predicted proteins | sample MpolenodulesMG_FD_203920 | JGI IMG/M metagenome (GOLD analysis project Ga0315914, IMG submission 203920) | Medicago polymorpha root nodule microbial communities from Los Angeles, California, United States - elongated nodules | ecosystem: Host-associated > Plants > Roots > Nodule | place: USA...
GCGTTCCAGGCCATGGAGAGTGATTTTCCTTTTGGCTTTGGTTTTGCTTGTCGTTTTCTGATTATATTTTTTTTGAAGGGGAATGTCTTACTCAAAATTTTGCTTTCAAAAATAGTAGGCAGAACTCCTCCTGAGGAGTAAACACTTGAGGGCAGTGCCCCTCTTGGGGTAAAGTCTGTTGGAAATGGGCGGGATCCTCTTGTGGAGTCTTACATAATCGAGATGCCCCCCTTTTGGGGAGTCTTTATATGTTTAGCGATTTCAACCTTGTTGATTCTTCTATCGTGGGAAGTCTTGCATTTTTTAAAATTTCAACCTTGTTGATGTTTCCGTCGTGGGAAGTCTTATATGTTGCTCCTTTATAGGGGGAGTCTTATGTGGCTGCTCCTTTATGGGGGAAGTCTTACAGGCTGCTTCCCTTCATAGGGGTAGTCTTACGTGGATGCTTCCCTTCATAGGAGAAGTCTTACGAGGGATGCTTTCCTTTGGTAGGGGAAGACTTATAGGCATCATTCTCCTTTTTTTGCTCGTCAGCAAACAAACCTGCCAAACAAATCTCAAAAGTCAAGAAAGGTTAGGATAACTTCGTGTTTCCTCTTCATGATCCTAATGGTGGTGTCGATGTTTCCTTAGACATGCTTTTTCCACGAGTTCTTTCTAGCGCGTTTTTTGGTGAGTTCTTTCTTAATTTCTCCCTTACAAGCTTGTTTGCACCCCATTCATGATTTATATGAAACATAACAATACTTGCCAACTTTCAAAGTAATCAATGTAACAATTAAAGGTGTCTTAATCACATTCAACCGTATCTAATGGAAACTAACTACTCCTTGTCTTCTCCTAGTAACTCACTCATGTTTTCTACTTCTCCTATGCCTCTTTTTTCTTCCGTTTGATTGGAACTAAATCTTCTATTTTATTCTACCACTTTCTTTTCTTTTATCTGAATTGCAATCTAATTTTCCGCTAAATTCTACTCTTTTATTTTCTTCTATGAAGTTAGGACTAAATCTTCTACTCAATTTTAGTCCTCCTCCTGAGTCCATTTTGTCTTTATTCTAATCCTTGCACTATTAATCCATTATTTATATTTTTACTGAATAGTTAGTTCAGTTTACAAATTAAATGGTACTTGGAAGGGGTTCCCGGAAAAGAGAGGTGGGTCACTTGAACCACTTAAATACCAAGGTTTTTCTCGCTAGAATCCCTCTCATACGACCTTATAACAACATTACACCTTACTTCTGTCATGGGGTACGTAGATTAGTTATAGAGTGCTTAAATAATTTTCTTAGTGACAAAGTTTGTTTTACAATTCAAATAAATAAAGGGTCATGCTAACCGGTGTCACCAGGGCACTGATTAAGGATGCCAAAAAAAGAAATAATAACCATAAAAAGAAACATTTTTGATTTTAGTATTAATTACACAATTTTCAATGCAATAACTATTATATAATTTCCTTTTTTAGCATTATTAACCGGTGCCCTAAGCATTTCCCATAAATAAAACTACAACGTAAACTAACTCGCCCATTTAATGTTCTACTCCTTTTTCCACTAACTCGCTCATCATATTAAATGCAAAATTTTGTTGCTAAAATTATGGCCTAGCGAGAAATAATAGCTAGTTAATTAGACTAAGTCAAAGCTAATTGTCCACATATTACATATATGCATAAAAAATAATTATCATGGCAATTGAACTCTGGTAACAATGAAACTTTCATAAAATCCACATGCTCATCTCCATAAATTGACGATGTTTTGCTAATGCAATAATATATATCAAGTTATCATAGCAAAGTTTATTCTCGAACAAGATTAATACTTCCAAAAATGTTTCACTATCTCATTCAGAATCTTAAAACAACCTTATATAGTAGTAACTAAGATTTGTTTGTAAAGTTTATATATTCTGAACTTAGGTTCGATATTCGACCTAATTACCACACAAACAGGGCACAACAACCACAAGCAAAAAACCATCATAAATAAAATACCAATTTTGCGGTAACAACCTTTGAAGCTTAATTCTTGTATACATGATATGGAGACAACAACGACAATAATGAAAATGGACGTACCTTTATTGATGGCAAGCTAATGATGATCTTCAAGCCTCACATAATTATAACCGATTTGATTTCAAACAAGAGCAACTTATCCTCATCTTGTTCGGTCTTCATCTTCCTGTTGTTTACCTAAATATTATCTCAAAGTAGAATGTTTATCGATTAATCCAAATAATAATATTGATTCCAAAATTGATAGATACCTATACATGACAAAATTGATATCCCACAATTGAACGTGTAATATGAATGATAGTGGTATATGTCGTTGATTAAAAAATTGAAGGATGATAAATGCCATATGCCATGTTACTTTTAAATAATTGGGAACAAGGTTGTCCCTTGGAGGGTGCAAACATCTCTATGGAGATGGGCTTCTAAAATTTTGGGGTTCAATTTATTTTTTACTTTTAATTTATAATGCACGTAAAAAAGGAATATATACTAATCATGCGGCAACAATGTCATCTCTGTAGATGTATCTCAGTGGTAGAATTTTATGCTGAAACTCACATGGTCCTGGATTCACCTCTTAGAATTCCAGTTTTCTTCTTTATTATAGATACATATAGAGACGAATAGTGATTTATGAGTAAATACATATAGTTCTAAAATGTTTGAGACACGGTCAAAAACCTTGGGACCGAGTAAGTAACCAATCTAGATATTCTACTAGCTATATTATTTAAGGCTTAAGTGCAGTTTTACCCCCCCTATTTTGATTGAATTTGGATTTTGCCCTCCCTATTTTAAAACTCGGAATTTTACCCCCTCTATTTTGATTGATTATGGATTTTGCCTCCCCTATTTTAAAACTCGGAATTTTACCCCCCATGTTTTAAGTTTTTCAGGATTTTGCCCCCTATTTTATCCACATAAATAATTATTTATAATAAATGTTTTTTATTATTTATTTTTTTAATGAAAAAATAAAAATAAAACCAAAAAATACTTTAAAAAATGAATAAAAAATACTAGAAAAAATGCATAAAACTAGTATGATCTCTAAAAATAAAATAAAAATCTAGTATGAAAATGCATGAAAATAGCAAATATTTAGAGGTGCAAACTAGTTTTTTCATGTATTTTTAATTGAATTTTTTCTTGTATTTTCATTTTTTTTATATTTTATTTTTTTGCGTTTTTTTGTTTTCTTTTTATTTTTTTACCGAATTAATATTTTGTAATCGTTTCTCTATTTTTCTAGTATTTTTTGGTTCCTTATTTTAAAATAGGGGGCAGAATCCTGAAAAACGTAAAATAGAGGGTGTAAAATTCCCAGTTTTAAAATAAGGGGGGTAAAATCCAGATTCAATCAAAATAGAGGGGGTAAAATTCCAAGTTTTAAAATAGGAGGGGCAAAATCAAAATTCAATCAAAATAGGGGGGTAAAACTACATTTAAGCCAAAAAAAAATAAAATAGATATGCAATTTTTCTTGTAACAATTATTTACATCCAATTCCAAGGAGATTAATCATTTATGGTGCTTTGGTGGTAGCTGCTGCAGCTAAGTGGACCAAATTGTCCAACCGTTGCCATTTGAACATATCTGCATGCAAGACCAAAAATGACTAGAATATTTTCTACCATTCTTTGACACAAGTGAATGAAATTTCAAGTGGGAATTCCTAATTAAATAAAGCTTGTAGCCTATGTATTTCTTTTACAATATACTTCTGCAACCATAGAATGGCCTTCCATCCGGATTACTATGTGGCCATGTGGGATTGCTTGTTGTTCTGGGACTGGTTGTAAATATGCATATCAATTTTCATTACTTTTTGGTTGGTATAAAACAGTAGTCATTTTCTGAATTAAATTTTTTATCATTATCAGCCTAAAAAACACTTATACAACCATCACTATTCTGATAATTTAGGTAACAGTTCTTTTATTTTCTTTTCCACGTTCATCTCGATGGACTGTACGTGCTTTCTTCAATATCCGTACCGACTTGATATTGATGATTAAATTTGCTACTATGTGAACCAAATATTTCAAGCAGCGTCAGACCGAATAAATTGCAGATCATTACACTTGTTCCAAAGTAAAATAAACATATTTCTCATGAACTACGTTTCAGAAGGGGCTCGATCAAGGGTAGGCTGCCACCGATGATTTCTGTCATCTTGATGACATTCTTCAAGTGCAAAGCAAGCACAAATCTTGGTTGACAATGGCTCTCGCAGGTGGGAGAAGTTGACCATTGAGTGGCCAAGGAGAGTGGGAAAAAAAATAATAAACGTTTATAAACTGTGCATCATAAAAATTAGTATGACTACTTGATCCGTTGATTATCAATAATGATCCACTGCAGACCACATGTTTTCCTTCAGCACCCTAGAATTTGGATTTATTTCATAGAAAAATAAAGGACAGGGAAATAATAAGTCATGCCCACAAGATTGATAGTAAAAATGCAATCAACAGGCACAGAAACACCCAAACAAATATGCATCTTGTATATTCAATACATTTTTCAACACAGCAACTTCACCTTGTTTTAATCAAAACACCCTTCATAATTTGATAAATCATCACAAACATATGATGGTTGAAAGACAGATGAAAGCTAAAAGCAAAGGAATGCTAACTATCTTCAATAATTTACATAGCCTTAGTATTCTAAAACTGGAGAACAGCAATTTATGGCACTTGAAGAAAATCCCAGAAAAATCTACATTAAGAAAAATGAGAACATAATGTATGACTAGCAAAGCTTATGCACACTGTACATCTACAATCCAGGTCATATTCCTAGGCGACCTTCACTGTTTTTGAACAATTATTATTATATCCGACTAAATCACATTACACCTTGAACTCTTATGTATGACAGAGAATGGGCTAGGGATTCTATACCCTCAATCATCTCTACGTTTGTAACTGTCTCTCTCTTAACCAAACACTATCTCTCATCCAAATAATTTTATTCAATCAACTATCTCTCCTAAATATACCCTAGTCATCAGATTTGGAAGGTAGAGAGAGCCTGTTTCCATGACAGTCATTAATATTCAAGAAACAGGCCCTAGATCCAGAGTAGTACTACTCCTATCACGTTGCACCCACCACCTACCTATTCACCAAGAAAAAAATCTATAAAAAAAACACAGAAAGAGAGAACCTAGTAGTCTTAATCCCAAGATGAATAATTATTTTTCCAACAAATCCATTTGCTTGGAAGCTCACTAAATGCTTTACAGAATCATCCAATATAAATTTCAATGACAATTAAAAAGGTGCATGCATCCTTAGATGCCCACACCATCAGACATTCTCACTCCATACCAAGTGATTTCATTCTTAGTTGATGCCAATGGTACATCAGAAACCCAAAAGTAATAAAATGGAGATCTCCTCAAGTATACCCAAAATAACCATTACTTGGCATCATAAGGAACCAAATCAATCAAATAGATTGTTTTCTCCATATAACTATAACAGCATTCATGAACGCCATTCCATTAAAGGTCAGCCTTATCTTCCAGAAGTTCGATAAACAAATGGTTTTTCCATAAAAAGGATGCTTTGGTATGGGCAATAAATATTCAAAAGGATCCTACTCAATCAAAAGAACTCCAAAAATATGGTGAGGCTTTATGTTCAGACCAAAGTATAGCTCCTAATCGTAAAATAAGTAAATTCTCCAGATCCTTCATAAGAACTGCAAGAGCCTCACCATATGAAATATTCAAATATCATTCCTTCTCTGTCACTTAAAAGATAAATCTATCACCTGGAAGATTTTGCTTCTGGTAGTCCTATAAACTTTCAAGTTTCCAATCATCAAAATGATACTTGATTGATCATAAAGTATAGTGTACATTAACAAAGCAACCTCATAAACAAGTCCCTGATCATATCATACCTAAGTCAACAAAGGAAATCTAGCCTATTCCACAATACCTTCTTCTCCAAGACCTGAGAGGCAACCTATCCCACACAGATTCAATGGCTTAGTCTATATCCCCCCTTTATGATCTATAATAGAAAAATAGAAACAAAACAGATGCAGCGGGAATAACAGAGAAGTATATATAAAATAAAAAAAGCAACTTCAAAGTTGTATATTCGAGAAGTCGCATGCTCCTAATTGAAGATGTTGATCCGTCTGTTCCAGATCCACCTAAACATGATTGAAATAAAACAAAATATTAGGAAAAATATCCACTGCAGCAAATTAAAATATAAAACTCATGAAAATAATCCTTACCAGAAGGTTCTTCGCACTAATAATAGTATCTGTGTCCATGTGGGCCATCACCGCCATAAAAAGATGGATATGGACCTCCACCATGCTGCAACATGAATATCACAACAGATCACTAATATTACAATTATATAATGTGAAAAATAAAAATAAGTTAAATAACATTCACTCACGTCAGAACCATAATAGTCCGGCGGGTACTGTCCTCTGCCAGCACCGGCATAATCTATATATCAAAAAGCGTTATCAAGAATACAACCATACAATCAGTAAGTAAGAAAGAAAAATGAAGCCTTTTAAAAAAAAATAAAAAAATTAGGCAAAGTTTAGACCATGATGTCGAGTTCCGTGAAATACAGATGGGTCCGCATAATCAAATCGGGGGCGATATCTATTAGGCCCCATGTAATCAGGTTCAGGGTCCTAAAAAAACAAATGAAACTAATTAGTATTTTCCAGGTGTCTTTCGGGCTAAAACAAATTTGTATGGGAATATACAACCATACACATAAGTAAAAACAAAACAAAAGCTTACAGTCATATAAAATGGGCGTTTGATTCCACGCATATTGTCATCATATAGATATGGATCATCAACATGCCTTCCCATAAAAGGCATGTCAAACTGTCCACCTGGAGAGTAGGGCCTTCTTATAGGAATAGGCTCACCAGGGCCTCCATCAGAGATACCATAAAACTGCCCACCTGGAGAGTAGGGTCTTCTTGGAGGAATAGGCTCACCGGGGCCTCTATCAGGGATACCATAAAACTGTCCACCTGGAGAGTAGGGTCTTCTTGGAGGAATAGGCTCACCGGGGCCTCCATCAGGGATACCATAAAACTGTCCACCTGGAGAATAGGGCCTTCTTGGAGGAATAGGCTCAATGGGGCCTCCGTCAGGGATACCATACCATGCTCTATCATTATAATGTCTAGATGGACCAGCAAAAGGAGCACCACCTCGACTACCTGCATAGTGCCCGCCCCTCATAGGTCCTGCTTGACATTACAGTAAAATATTAAGATCATTAAAAAAAAACACATCAATGCGTTGATATATCGTAATTTGTAAGAGACTTCAACTCAAAATATGCTAGAAGCTCAGCAAACGACCTTGTGGACCAAATTGCCGCTGATGGAAATCCGGATGCATACTAAAATCAGGTTCGTCCCAAAAACCCATTCTTCTGATTTGACCGCGCCCCCCATGATGATAGAAACTCCTGCCCCTACTGAAATTTCCCCTGTTGTTGAAGGGCCGTCTTCCCCGCCCCCGCCCAAAACCCCTTTCTGTAAAAATTGTGTTTGGATAATTCAAAATGATGTCAAAAAGATACAGTTTCAAGTTTATTGGAGGAGAAAGATTTATTTACCGGATCTTGGGTAGGCTTCACTCCTAGCCTGACCAATATGGAGGCCACCACACATGCCGCCCTTGACAGCCTGCGTTTTAGGCAAAGGGTTTGAAAGCCTAGCTCTCAATTTTATCTGAAAAGAGTGACAAAAATTATGAGCTTTATTTAACAAAATAATAAGCCAACCAGATCAGGACAAAACAAAAAGAAAATGAATTACTAGGATACAAAAATTAAGCCCACAGACTGTTAAGGTGATGGAAATCAAATTTTCGAGGAAGAAATAGGGGGAAGAGGGAAAGGATATCAATTAAGTGGAAGTTCCTTTTCAGTCCTCTATTATTATTAAAAAAAGGCAATTAAAATTAATAGCATTCCAATTTTCCCCATGTTACTGAAAATTCTTTAAAATAAAACACAGCAGCGAAAGCAAAGGAAACAAGAGATTAACTCCTTTAAAATACAAAAGCACAGTGAAGGCAAAAGATTATATACCTTTGATGTCCCATCTCCCAGTTCTGATTTATTTACACTGTCAACACAAGCTAAAGCAGCTTCATGCGTAGAAAAATCCACAAATCCATAATCCTTCCTCTTAGATGTGGACATTTTCCTTGCCAAAACAATTTTTACAATTTCACCGTAAGATTTCAGACGCTCCCTCACATGATCTTCGTCCCAGTGAAGAGGTAGACCATTAATAAACACAGACTTCACTTGTGCCATTATCTCTGGGTCTGGTTCACGTATCGGTTCAGCAAAGGCTACCTTAGCAGTTCGCTCGGCATGACCAAAGATGACATCAGGCTTTTGAAGTCTCTTATATGCGAGCATGGCATCAGCATGACAAGAAAACTCAAGGAAAGCAAAACCCCGGCTCAAGCCTTCATGTTGAACATCTGGTACGAGTGTAATGTTTTCAACCCCTTCTACACCATAATCCTTCAGCTTCTGTTTAACCTGTAATCCATATATTCAAAACACATGAGATAAAAAACCAGGCTAGTAAAGTATAAGCAACAAAAGAAGAAAAAAAACTACTAGACACTTACAGCTTGTTTTGTCCATGTATTGCAAATATTTCCCAAGAATAATGTGTCATTATCCTCACTAAGTGAAGTGCCGCATCGTTTTCCACGTATCTAAAAAAAAAATGGTAGGTCAAACAACAGTGCAAGGACTCGGGAGCACAACATCAAGGAAATTAAGAATAAGAACAGAAACGTACAACAGGGTTCTTCATTTCAGACAAAGCTTTCTTTGCATGCTCCTTATTAGCAAACCTCACAACAGCATAGCCCCTATTTTTACTTGTTGAAGAATTTTTATGCAACCTGACTTCCAGTACCTCCCCAATCCTCTGAAAAGCCTTTTTCAGATCTTCCTCTGTAGTATCACAATCCAATCCACCAACAAATATCTCATGCTCTTTCCTAATTCTTCGTTGCTTTGCGATGGCTTCATATTCCATATGCTCGTCATGCTCTTCATCCAATGTCTCAGTGTCTTCGGGCTGTTCCTCAGGATCTTCTTCTGGGTCTTCCTCTGGATCTTCCTCTGGATCTTCATCCTCAAGCTGCACCCTCTCTTGTTCCCCAAGATCTATCGATTCGCCACTCTTTGCCCCTTCAACACCACAATTTTTGGGATCAACATCTTTTTGCAGCTGGGCTTGTACTTCTACACTAGAATGCTCTTCATGTCCAATAATGTCCGTTTCCTCTCCTTTTGTGTTTTCTAGATCCTCTTCTTTTAACTCTTCCTTTCCTTTCTCTCCATGTTCTTTTAACTCTTCTTTTTCTTTATCTCCTACTGATTCTTTCAACTCTTCCTTTCCTTTCTCTCCTTCCTGTTCTTTCAGCTCTTCCTTTCCTTCTTTTCCTTCCACTGCTTTAAACTCTTCCATTTCTTTCTCGCTTTTTTGTTGGTCCAACTCTTCTTTTCCGTTCTCTCCTTGTTCTTTCAACTCGTCCGTTCCTTTTTCTCCTTCATGTGCTTTCAACTTGTCTGTTCCTCTCTCTCCCTCCTGTGCTTTCAACTCTTGCTTTCCTCTTTCTCCCTCCTGTACAGTCAACTCTTCCTCTTTCAACGTTTCCCCTCCCTCCTTCACATCGGTATAATCTTCATTATCGGCCACAGAAATATTAAGGTCCACAAGGGTGCAACCTGGTTGTTTCAAAGAAATCGAACCATCCTGAGAAACAATTGGTTCAGCCTCTACTACTATACTCTTTCCCTTTTCGACCAATTCACAAACTTTTTCAACAACAGGTTGATCCACTTCCATCGGCTCCTGTTCCCCCTCTTTTTCACACTCCATATTATCTGCATCAATGTCGTTAACATTTCCAACTTCTTCCACTTTATCTATAACTGTAGTTTCATCAGCTTCTACCTCCAATTTCTCTTCCAAATTCGGAGTGACAGCAACCACTTTTGTTCGCGGTTTCCCCGGTGATTTCCACTTCCCAGATTTTGTAGTGGTAGCACTAGCTAATAATTTCTTCTTCTCTGTTACACAATCAAAGAACATATACTAAAACAAAAAACAATCCTCTATACTACTACGAATCAAAACAACAAACACGAAAATACTGCAATTATGCAATGCAAGGGAGTAAATCATTCTACTATGAATCAAAACTACAAACACGAAAATACTGCAATTATTCAATGCAAGGGAGTAAATCATCTCATGTATAAATTTTAGGTCTATTTCTTCAGTATTGAGTACGGAGCAACTAAGGCCCTGTTTGGATTGACTTATTTGAGCTTATATACTGATATAAGTTTTGTGAGATTGTATGGGAGAACTTATGAAAACAGCTTATGACAATTTTCATAAGCTTTCCAATATAGCTTATTTGAGCTCGATTTCATAAGTTCTCCAATATAGCTTATGGGCCTGTTTGGATTGACTTAATTGTGAGCTATGCAAATAAATAAGCTTGTCAAGTTAGTTTATGAAAAAACAGCTTAAGAAGATACAATTTTTGTCAGCGAGAACTTATAAATTAACATAAAAGCTTATTTATTTGCATAAACTATTTTTCATAAGCTAAAAAATAAGCCAATCCAAACGGGCCCTATAAAAACAACTTATCCTATATACAAAAACAGTGTAACAATATTTTATCTTTTGCTTAAAAAATAGCTTATGTGAGCTTATAAGTAAGCGCTTATCATGATAAGTTGTTTATCCAAACAGACCCTACATAATTCCTATCAAAATCAATGAATATTTATAGAGATAGACACCAAATTTCAACCTAACAAGTTCATCATAAATTTCATGGTATAAGAGGATTCATTAATTCATAATTTGATACAAGCTACTACAATTACTTCAGAAAACCAAATTAATACGTTGTAGTTGAATTTCATCGAGAGAATTTCAGAAACGAGAGAGAAAGGGAAAAAGAGCTTACGAGATTGATCTGGATCGGTTGCGGGCGATGCTTCCGTCTTCTTAGCGTTTCTGGGTTTTGACGGAGGAGTGCGTTTTGCTGTGGGAGATTCTCCGGCGGATTTTCTCGCCGGCGGTGTTTTCTTAGGGGTTGTGGATTTGGAAGATGAATCGGCATTTCGAGTTCTCATGAATGAGATTTGAAGGTGTGTATCCAAAGTGAAGTGAAGGTTACTGGTTTTTCCAATGTTTTGCGAGGATGTGAACGTTGAGATTTTCTAGAATGAAAAGGAGGTGTCAAGTGAGGTAAATAGACCGGATTTGCACACGAAAACGACGTCGTTTCTTTGGTTTGGCAAGAATATTAATAGCGTTGACAACATGCTTACATGCACTCTCTTATCTATGAATGCGTCGGACTTTGCGCTTTGGAAATAGGATTCTTGTAATGTGACATAACGTGCTAGATTTGAGCTAATAGAATGAATATTGAAAAGAGAATGTTCTTAATCGTTATTGTTGTTCTAATTTATAAAGCTTTTAAAGAATTGTAAGATAGTGAAAAAGTGACTCCTCGAAAGATATGGTTCATCGGTGAAGCTAATGTTTGCATCTTCAAGACTTTACTTATTATATACTCGATGTTTTCCGATTGTTATAGGAATTTGATGATTGGTGCGATTAGAAGTATAGTACAAATTGGAATAAATTGTGTAATGTGGATGATATAAGAAATTGAATTTTCTTATATGTTAATATTCAATGTTATGAGTTTAGATTGATAGATTAAGACTTGCATATGTGCATGAAAGTTTCTTATACATATGTAAGGTCTTTTCTACCTAGTCAGATTTTCTGTTCTGTCCCAAGCGGTAACGTGTGTGAAGGGAAAGTGGGGAAAGTTGATTGTGGGAGTTAAGAATCATTGTGCTTGTCAGTTAGACCCATATACTTTTAAGAAGTCTCGTCAACTTTTTACTTGGTTCTCAATTTTCTCACCTTTGAGGACCTCAATATGTTTTGCAATTGATAAGGTATTATACATATGAGGTGGGTTTAGGGTAGAACATTTGACGGGTTCGATCGGTTTCAGACCAAAAATCACAAAATCAAGCAGAGCTAAGGAGGACAATATCTCAACCATTTTCGACCATTTGTAGCGTCGGATTGGTCGGGTGGTGGTTTGTGTGGTTTTCCATACGGTTTTGCACGGTTAGTGGTAAGTAAGAAAAAGAAAGAAAAAAAAGAGAGAACAAGTGAGAGAAAAAAAAATCAAAACCAAACCCAAACATAGTGATATTCTCAGAATAGTAAAAACGACAACTTGTGAGTAAAAACTAACCAAAATCTTCCTGAACAAAAAGAATATCATAAAAAAATATCAATAATCGATATACCATATCAAGCCCATGAACAATTTCATTTATACAACATCAAATCATATCACCTTTATCAATGAAAAGTGTTTTCTTGGACTATGACAAAACTTTTGTAACGGGTAGTCATAAATCAAAGGTAGCAAACTTGATATCTCAAGAAAATGGCACACCTTGAGAGGTGGGTGATTGAGATGTCATATTTCGATTTTGAAATCAAGGGACAAAGAAGAGGAAAAGAACAAAAGTTTCTGTATTTTTACAAAAGGGGTGGGTGACATGCGATAATGATTGGTTTGAGAGAAGTGATGAGAGAGTGGAGAAATTAGAAATTTAAGGGTACTATGTTTTTGATTTAGAGTTTGCGATGAGAGCATGAAGATGGAGATTGGAGAAACTAGGGTTTGAGACTTTAATTTGGTATTGAACATGTATTGGCGATGGAAGCGGCGCAATACCAGTAAAAATCTATATACAGTAGGGTTATTTTATGTCCATATGTCGCCGGGTACGGGTAGAGCGGTTTGAGTTTTATCAAAATTGGGCTCGATCGTACACACCCACATGGACCTGAATATGTTCACATGTGGACTCGCTCCAACCATATGCACTCGACCGTAGCCCAAAACATGCCTCCGGTTTCTACGGGTTTGGTTGGGTCCCGTTGTTGTGCTCGACCTTAGGTGAGTTTTTACCCTAATGAAGTATAAAAGCGAAAGTATAAAAACATACTCATGGAATATCTTTTTTTTTAGAGGAACTCGCTGAATATCTGATGGGTGATTTTGAAATTGATTGTATATAAATTCTTATTTATGTTTTAATAAAAAAAATGTTTGGTAGCAAAATTGTGTTTTCCTCAACTTGGGAAGCTCACTAGTATAATTAATATTTAATCTCATGTTGATTTTCATTTTTCAGATATAAGCACTTTCAAAATGTCATCATAGGTCAGATTATAATCAAAATCTTGATTTAAGTTTATTCAAACGTTGTATTTTCCAAAAGTATTAGTCTTGTTTTTGGAATCACAACAATGGTATTTGTTGGAACAAAATTGGATATGTACAATGTCTCTAAAGTTTTGATGATAACAAAGTATTAAAGAACAATTGGATGTGTTAATATATGCTTAAGTGTGCAGGACCGCGGATTAAAATTTAAGAAGGTTTGAACATATATAAGAGCATTAGAAACACAAAATAAGCTATAAAACTTTGTAGAATATCTGAAGGAAAGCTAACCAGAAGTCACACTTTGGATCAGAGGAAGAGTTGCACTCAAAGGTTGCTGCAAATTATACTTTGAAGGTTATCAGATTCTGAAGAATATAAGACTCTGAAGGACATGTCAGACTTTGTCTTCTTCTGAATCATGTGCTAAGTCGAATTTAAGGACAAAAGCAATGAAATAAATAATTTTATTTGAAGAAATGGATTTTGAATGTCTTTTCAAACAACGTTAATCATATCAGGTAACATCCTAACGTCTTTGATTTGATGTTTCTCAACGACTCTTAATGTGTAGGCACTCTCCAACGTCTCTCATTATCCTTGCCTATATAAAGAGTTGAAGAGTTAATGACTTGAAGAATTTAACAAGACTTTGCAATTCTAAATTGTGCTCTTATTCTGTCAAATTCAAAAGCGCATAAACACTTAGGATTTCTTACTAAATTCATATCTAAGAAATTTTAAGTCCTAGGAGTGTGCTATATTTTGTAATTGCTTACACCTCTAATTGTATATCAAGTATAAAATCAAACAATCTTTTATTTGATTAAATGAGATTGTAGAAGTCTCTTTCAGTTGGGATTGAGCATTTGGAAGTCCCTTGCTTGCATACCTGAGCATTGAAAGTCTCTTGCTTGTGTGCTTGAGCAATTGTAGTCAGTAGTGGTTATTGTAAAATCCCTTCGAAGTGCAGGGGACTAGACTACTATCGGTTTGTGAGAGAAACCAGTATAAATTCTTGTGTTTCTACTATCTCTCTCTTTTTCTGTGTGTGTGCGTGTGTTTTTATCTGCTACACTTAGACTTTAAACCCTGCTCAGACTTTGAACTTATGAAACACTTAGAAAATGTTTGAAAAAATCAACACAATTCAACCTTCATTCTTGTGTTTTTCTCACCTTCAGTATTTTCATTTGAATTAGGAAAATCCAACCATTTGTGAAAAAACTCCAAAACTACATCAACCATATCAAGTATTATGAATAGGTTTGAAAGAAGTGTGCTCAAAACTATCAACATTTGGTACTCCATCCATGCTCAATGAAAAGGCAACATTATGAATCTCCTCATAAGAAGGCATCATTGTGAGAGTGTTGTTAACATTACCATCAAAGAACTTTGGAATGACATCCTCCACTAGATTGTTCACATGTAAAAAATAGTCGGTACTAAACAAGTTCATATAATAATTTGTGAGGTGGTTTGCAATATGTTACGGTTCATTGAGAATGTTGTTGACATCTCCAAGTGAGGTAATCAACTTAGGGGTATTTTTTATTTTGGCTATCATGTAAAAGTAATTAGTGACATTCTCTTTTTATAAAGCTTTTATTCAAAGTTTTGTCAAGTATATTTTGAGTCATTTTTTGTTGATTTCAAAAAGCTTATACGTGACTTGAGGTATCTATCTAGTTTTGAACATCATGCAACTTCATTTTATATTCTCTCGCTAAAACATGTATATTCCCAAATACTTCTTTGTTCAAAACTTTTAACCTATTTTTGAAATTCTTCAATTTTTGAGACAAAACATACATTGGACATTCTATAATAGAAGTGTTTTAACTGTCTTTTATGATATTATTGCAATGTTCATGTAAAGACCACGCCTTAAAAAAGATTGAGAGGAAACCACGTGTAAGTTGTTTTGAAACTCAGTCAAAATCAAAACAGGTATATGGTATGACCCATGCTTTAATAAAACGGAAACAATTAAACTATACATATGTCAAGCCAAAGAGTCGTGCATATTGATCTATCCAATCTCCTATTTATATGGCATCTTCCTCTTTACCATTAGACAAAGTGAAACGAGCACCTCCAGTAATCAGATGCAACAAATCATCAGAATTAGAGCAAGAAAATAGTTCATTCGTAGGAAGCTAAACATGTGTTCATGAGCCACTAAAATGATGTTAAAGTCATTAAATAAGCACCAATGGGCATGATGAAGAGTTGGCGATTGCTTCACAAAAGTGTTGTCTTAACACAACATGTGGAGGTATAAATTGTATAACACCCCACTATTTTTAGGATTGTCGGCTGACGCCACAAACCAACATGAGTTCTTTCGGCTTATTTTGTCCTCACCTACACACTTTCAGGGAAACTTCCCATAAAGTCACATGTCCAAATATTACTTCAAGGTAAACACGACTATTGAGTTCTTATCCATTGGGCTACTGAAAAGAAACACATCTTGTTGGTATGGATAGTAACAATAAATAAGTATAGGCTTTTTTTACATCTGTGTAGTTACATGCCTACACGACATCATGATCCCTCTCATTCCGATGTGGTTTGGTTCATTCATTCATTCACATGCCCCTTACTTATAATCATGTCAGGAACTACTCATTGCACGTGTCACATGTACCGACGATCACTCCCCGCCGACATTAACCTCATGCGTCATGGATTTATGTCATTTTAAAGATCAAACTATTATAAGATAAAGTAAAAGAAACAAATTGATCATCATAAGCAATGATGGTAGGGTTAAAAGAACCTTAACATAAACACTAAAGGCATTTCTATTGTTCATAAATAATAATTCTAAGCCCTAAAATATTCATCCAAAAACTAGAGAATGAAGCAAGATTTACCCATGATTTTGCAATCATAATAACACAAGTCATATAAGTAGTAATAAGCCTTTTCAGTGCCAACTTAAGGGGGTGTTGAGAATATATCCATTGTGCTAAAAAAGATGCATCCCATTTAAAAGGTTTAGATGTACCAACCTTTAATCTAGTTTAATGTTTATTTTTATTAACTAGAGTTGGCATTGTTTGTTGTTTATTCGTGTTTCATAAGGTTGGTTGATGAAAACCTAGAGTTGTTCAACTAGTTCATTTTCTAATTCACTTGGTAATCTAGCCTCAACCTCCTCGTTTTCTGAAATGTTTGCCCAAGTCTCATTGATAGAGGCCGTATCATTTTGCACTACATTTATATATTCTTATTTTGAGTTGTCACTTCGTTAAACATGTTTCCTTCTTCGTAATTTATTTGTATTGTATGGTATCCACAAACTATGAGCCTTGAGAGTCAGTTTTATCATTTTGCACTAGAGCTTTATTTTTGTCTAACAACCTAAAGTTATCACCATCGTATACTTGAACCACTTAAGCATGTTACAAAGGTTGATTATTAGTAATCAACTATTTAGAAACATTAATTTTCGTTCTTTCGGATGCATGGGTGTTGTCTTGCTTGGTTTTTTCACCATATTTTAAACTAAAAGCTTCGAGATCAATGACCTTTGGTTCATTACTTCATTCTTTCCCACCATCAAAAGTTTGAGAAAACTGCTTTTGAGGTTCTTTCCCTAGTACTCTCCTAAAGCTTTGTTTGGAAGTTTGGAGGGGAGGGGAAAGAAAGACTTTGGGGGAGAGAAATATAGGGGAAAATTGAAAAAGCTTTCACATTTTTTGAAAGAGTATGTTTTGATAGGGTGATAAATTAATGCTTATGATTAATATATTTTTAATTTTAAAAATATTATAACAACATATATTAAATTTAATGAATTCATATAAACCCTCTCAAACCCCCCAAAACCATCACCCAATACAATTTTTTAGTTTCCTCAAATGAGTAGGGTTTTAATATTTTGAAGAAAAATAAACCCCCCAAAGCCCCTCCTTCCAATGTCCTATATTTCTTTCACTTACTCATTTCTTTTTTTCCAAGTCTTTCCTTCCCTTCCCCTTCAAATTGGCAAACAAAGCCTAAATGATTGTTCTTTGTCTTGCACCTCTTTTTCCACAAGATTTACTTTCTTACAAATTTTTATATAATTACCCATGCTATTACATTAAATGCAAAAGTCAGACAAATTTTCATAACAAAGTTCCGCAAAAAATTAAGCAAATCCTACATTTTCAACTAAAACTTTAAATCTCAAAGGTTGATTTAAATCCATATCTAATAGAACCTTGACAAACAGGCCAAAGGTTACCAGACATAGACTTCGTTGTAGCTGAGTTAGCACAAAAGGAGTACCTATACTTCTTGCAATAACGAATACGATTTTAGGGCAGTAGTACTCATAAGACTAACCATAGAAATGTACCTAAATATGTGCATATGAGTGTTGTTGCCGCTCAAGGTTAAAGTCTTTTGTCCATTAGAACAACTTCAAGATTCCATGTCTTAAATTTCATAATTTAGTAAATCTAAACCTTTTATTATCCTCTGGAGAGGAAAAAGAGAACTCATAAAACCCCTTTCAAGAGAAGTCACTCCCTATCTACCCCAAATCTTTTCACACGGGAGAAAGTTTGCTCCATAAAACAACAAAATAATTTTAAATAACGTAAATCATATCAATCAGTAAAAATTAATGAAAGAAAAGAAATTGATATCAACTTCCTTATCTACAAAAATCATATAAATTAAATCAATCAATGAAGCTCGACATCCTCTACATCCTTATGATCCTAATTTTAAATCTTCACACCTTATATATTCAAAAACATCAATTTTTTTACATGGATTAATTACAATATTTTTTAATCTAACTATCTATCTCTTGTCAAAAAAAAAATCTAACTATCTATTCACAAACATCAATTTTATTTATTAAAATATTGAAAAAAAACATAGAAAATGGATAATATCACTGGGTCATGGCTCGTGGCACCCTGGCCTAGTACGATAGCATTACATTACCCCACACCATCCAATCCATCCATCCATCCATCCATCCATCATAGATGATAATTTCCAACCGACGCAGCCAGACAAATACACACAATCATAATCGTCACTACACACCTCACCCTCTTATGCTTATATATAGTAACTTTTCATTTTCTTTTTCCTATTTTCCCGAATCCATCTTTAACAAAAAGCGCCTCTTCCATTTCTAGGGTTCTCTCTCTCCTTTCTCTCTGCGCGATACCAAATCAATTTTAACTAATTTTTCATTCTTCAGATTAACAATTTCTTCGGTTCGGTTTATAAATCTGAATGTTGTTAGATCTATCTATCTGAGAGATTTAACATGATGAAGCGAGCAAGAAAATCTAATAGGGTTTCGTGGGCTTCTCCTGCTAATCTATGTCAGGTAATTCATTTCTTCAATTAAACTTAATTTGTAGAACTAACTTCTTCGATTAATTGTTTTTTATATATGTTTTTCATCATTCAATCACTTTCATACTCCTAATTTTTTTTTTTTTTTTTTACGATTTAATTTACAATCATTTTCCCTGACATTTCATGCATTTACAGCTATTGGAGAAACAGGGGACACTGCTTTCATATATATAATCATATAAAATAACAAATTAAAAATAATATAATTTTTTATTTATTATAATAATAGGACCTGATACTGACACTGCAAAGCAAGATGCGAACTTTGACCCTTCAGTAACAGGGAAGCAAACTCCATGCATTGTGTCCTCTCAATATTATTAATAATTAATAATAAAAAAAGAAATAGATCTTAAAACTCATTAATATAAAATTATAGCAAGTAATTTAATATACATTGATCACAGTAAATTCAGAAAATCAGAGTATTTATGATGGTGTTTAAAAAAATCTAACTTTAAATTAAATCCTAAATTTTGATCAATGAAACTTGTAGATATGAGAAATGAGGAAGGATAAATATTTGTTGTGAAATATTAACGAGTTCCCCGTGCACTCTTTAAGCACCCGGAATGGCAAAATTTTATTTTCTTCATTAGGAATGTTAACAAGACCCATATTTGTTTAAAGTGAGGAGGATCTTTGTTGGTGATAGTGTCTGGGTGCTTGAGAGTTGTTGATTAACACTAACGCTTCACTTAAGATAACTGCTAAAATTGAAATAGTTTGTAATATACCCTTATAAATCACGAAAACTCATGAAGAACTGAAAATTCAATACCAGTTCATCACTAATAATAAAAAGTCATTGCTTAGTCATAATCAATATAAGTCATAACCAAGAACAATTAGTCACTAACAATGATTAGCATAATGATATGCAATACCTAGCATTGGAAAGTGCTCTGAGATAGTTTTGAGAAATGTTGAAACAGAGATGTTAAGTGTGTCTGGGCGAAGTGATGGGAGTTGGGAAAGGAGGCCCGACTTTAAGATGGCAAGAATCATTGAAATTTCATGAGTCTCCCTAATAAATGAAAGAAAATTAAAGCATTGGTCGAGCAAGACAAGGATTTTGGCCTTATCGAGTGTAGTTGATTGTCATACACGAGAGTCATGCATGTTCATAGAGCTTCTTTAGACTCTACTCAAACTCTTATGAGTTGACCTAAATAAAATTAAAATATCAAATAATCGTTTAACATTAATGTTCCATAACAAATTAAACCACAATATATATAGGGATGACTTTATTTCGTGCAGAGTAAACATCGCCTTATTCACATGAAGAATGATCAGGAAAACACCAAGGAGTATTGCAACGCAAAGACATAGAAGAAAGTCAGACGAACTAATGGAATAATGTAAGACGAGTTCGTGCAGTGTGGCAAAGTTTCACGAACAATCTTGTTGCCAAGTTGTGATTGTTCATTGGATGTTGTCAGACAATCGACATAAACAATAAGACGAGGCAGGTGGCCAAGCAACTTTGCTTAGCAAGAAAGCATTAGGAGGGAACAAATATGTGTAAAGCCCCATCGTGAAACATGGTCAATTTGCAAGTTTTGGGGTTTGGGTTTTTCTTTTTCTCGAAATTGGCTCATTCGTGTACACAAACTCATGATTTTGAGGAGTTTTATTGATTCCTTGAATTCAATTGAGTTTGCTCTAGAATGGGTTTGTATTCAATTCTACTAAATTTCCCTATCCGTAAAAGTAAACTCATGCGAGTGTTTGAGTCAAACTTCTACCAAGATTTGATCTCGATCTTTATTCATGCAATGCCAAAATCAAGTGCAACCCATTACACTTGTGAATTCATGCTATGCCAAAATAGGTTTGTATTCAATTCAACTCGATCTCCCTACCTGTAAAAGTAAACTCGGGTGAGTCTCTAAATCAAGTCGACAATTTGACAGTCATGCTATAATTTCTATCAGGAATTGATCTCGATCTTGATTCCTACAATGCCCAAATCGAGTGCAACCCTATGACGCTTACACTTGTTGAATGTTATGTCACACTATGCTAAAATGGGTTTGTATTCAATTCAACTCGATTTTCCTATCTGTAAAAGTAAATTCGGGTGAGTCTTCGAGTCAAGTCTACAATTTGACAACCATGTTATAACTTCTATTTGGACTTGATCTTAATCTTTATTCCTACAATGCTAAAGTCAAGTGCAACCCTATGAGTGTCGCACTCATTGATTGCTCAATTGCGGAATGCCCGTATAAATATGTTATTTGTTGCTATTGGCTTCCACAATGCATTGATTAGGGCGATATTTGATAATAATATTAAAAAATTCAATCAAATGTTTTTCCTTCTTTAGATATCCACCCTTTTCAAAAGAGAGTATTAAAAAAAACAAGGGAAATGCTAACAAGTGCCCTTAGGACATTTGTTAAGACGTTTAAAGTGGAAACATTACCTTGGAAATTGTGCATTCAATTTATTGATACAACATAAAATAACTTTTTCTACTTTAATTTCATCAATCATTTCTAATTTTGAATCCTTAACACGTGCCCTTAGGGCCCTTAGGGCACTTGCTAGCATGATCCATAAAACAAATTATTTTGTTGTAAATAGAGTTGAACTCTTTTGAAACCATGTCTTTGAAAAATTGTTTTGAAACATGGGCTAGTCATTAAACAAGTGAATATGAAATGACATAAAAAAGATATTTTAAATTAATATTTATATTTTTAGTAAAAAAAAAATAATGTTTTTTTTTCTTCCAGTAAGATACCAAGG